>JAEEGG010001301.1_pt1 | contig 68110 bp, 56 predicted proteins | sample 9134161 | NCBI WGS metagenome assembly JAEEGG01 (sample SAMN16246543, study PRJNA631951) | gut metagenome | biome: gut microbiome; feature: rumen; material: CR-attached | host: Bos | place: Iran: Karaj | collected 2018-10
CTCGCGGTGGTGATTGTGAGGTTATTGAGCAATATGTCTTGCACCCTTTGCAGAATGCGGAGGCAAAGATACACAAAATTGTCATCCAACACAAGCTTTCAAGAGAATTTTGCTCCGCTTTGCGTTAATTTTGTTGAAAAAGAAGAAAAAGAGTTGGGAAGTGTTTGGAAAACGGTTGGTTTGCATCGTATCTTCGCGGACGAAATGACGAAGGGCGTGAACCATTGGTTATGAATGACTGAAAGGCACTTTCCGGGCAGCATGTTTTTAGGTTTAATTAAAAAAGAAAGGAAAACAACGAATGACAGAAGAAATCAATGTGACAAAGTCTTCACGAAAGTGAAAACGCGGTTTGTCGGCTTGACAAAGCCTCCGCGAAAGCGAAAACGAGTTTTGTCAGCGTGACAAAGTCTCCACGAAAGTGAAAATGAGTCTTGTCAGCGTGACAAAGTCTCCGCGAAAGTGAAAAAAGAGTTTGTCAGCGTGACAAAGCCTCCGCGAAAATGAAAACGGGGCTTGTCAGCGCGACAAAGGAAAAGGAATGTTTAACAAATTAAAAATCTCGGATTATGAGTACATTTAATCGTTTCAGAAATTATCGTTTGACGAACGCGCAGCATTTTGCGTTCATCCATGCATTCATCCAGTATGCACAGGCCACGGGCTTCTCGGCTCAGAAGATTCTGGCCGCACTGCAGGCGCTCGTGACGGTTTTCGGCACTGAGGACAGCCTCTACATGCTGGTGAAGGCGAGTGAAATCATCGCGCAGAAGGAAGAGGCCGACCGCCGCCGCGACTCGTTCTACTCCCGTCTGCACCGCCTCGTGCTCTGCTGGGCAGGCAGCGGCATGGCCGTGCTCGACCCCGCCGCGTCGGAGCTGCTGAAGGTGTTCCAGCTCTACAAGGTGAAGGTCAACGCTCAGCTCGACGAGGAGACGGGTCAGCTCCTGAACCTCATCACCGACCTCTCGACGGCGGAGAACCTTGCCCGAATCGAGGCCCTCAACGGCACCTACCTGTTCAATCAGTTGGTGGCAGCCAACAACGAGGTCATCTCCCTGCGCATCGAGCAGGGTGGCGAGGAGAGCGAGAAGGTGAAGGGCGCTCTGGCCGCTGCTCGCCGCGAGACCGACACCGCCTACGAGTCCGTCCTCTCCATCATCGAGGCAGCCTCCGTCTTTGCCGACGAGCCCGCCACGTACGATGCCTTCATCAAGCAGTGGAACGGCACCATCAAGCTCTATCAGGACATGCTCGACCGCAAGACCGGTACGTCATCTTCGGGCTCTTCATCCTCTTCATCCCAGCAGGGAGGTACTTCTCAGCAGGGAGGAACGACTGAGAACGGTGGAACGACTGAGAACGGTGGAACGACCGAAAACGGTGGCCAGAACGGTGGCGGCACTGAAAACGGTGGCTCCAACAATAATAATGGAGAAGGCAATGGCACGCTCATCGATGACCCCGAACTGGATGACAATGGCGGCGGTCAGAACGGCGGCGGTTCTAACAATAATGGCAACGGAAATGGCGTGCTCATCGACGATGAGGACGGCGATTGAGCAAATTGAAAATTAGGCTCTCGCCCTGCGCGTGGGCTGGCTCCTGCGCCTCCTGCTGAGGCTGGGATAAACAATAATTACCAATAATTGCCAATAATTGGTTCCAATAATAAACATGTGATTCGTGAAAATTATTGGACAAGATTATTGGCAATTATTGGTAATTTTTGTTTTTCGAGACACCCGCAGGTGGCGAGAGCAGAAGATTTGGGAGATTTTCTTGTCTTATCCCCTTTCTGTTTGGTGGAGTGAAAAGAAATGTGTAGCTTTGCAGCCGAAATGGTTAAAAATAGACGATTATGAAGAAGATTGCATTGGTATTTGCTTGGTTGCTGACCGGTGGCGTGGCTTTGGCGCAGGGTCATTGGGTCGGTACGTGGGGTACGGCCCCACAATTGGTTGAAAACAACAATAATCCTCCTTCGCCGGGGCTGGGCAACAATTCGTTGCGGCAGATTGTGCAGGTGTCGATCGGGGGTGAGCGTGTGCGCCTGAAACTGACGAATGAGTTCAGTGCGGGTGCCACCCAGATCAAGGCTGTGGAACTGGCTGTGGCCAAGACGGCGGGAAGCAGCAGCGAGATTGACGAGAGTACTACGGTGAGCCTGACGTTCGACGGACAGGCCGGTGTGACGATGCCTGCGAAGGGTAAGGCGGTGTCGGATCCGGTGGACTTCAAGATCGGGCCGCGTGAGAATGTGGCCATCACGATCCATTACGGTTCGGCGTCATCGACGAGTGTGAGCGGACATCCTGGCTCGCGCACGACGTCGTATCTGAAGTCGGGCAACACGACGAATTTCAGCGGTGCGACGAAGACCGACCATTGGTATAATATCCTGGCGTTCGAGGTCGAGGCTCCCGAGGAGGCTGGTGCTGTGGCCATTCTGGGCAACTCCATCACCGACGGCCGTGGCTCGACCACCAATCAGCAGAACCGCTGGGCCGATGTGCTCTCGCGCCGTCTGCTGGACAACGAGCCGACCAGTCAGGTGGGCGTGCTCAATATGGGCATCGGCGGCAACTGCGTGTTGGGCGGAGGCTTGGGCCCCACTGCGTCGAGTCGCTACCAGCGTGACCTGCTGGGGCAGGAGGGTGTGAAATGGATCATCCTGTTCGAGGCGGTGAACGACTTGGGCGGTGCCGGAAACGGTGTGCAGACCGCCAAGCGCATCATCGATGTCTATAAGCAGATCATCCGTGAGGCGCACGAGAAGGGCATCTATGTGTTCGGCGGCACCATCACCCCGTTCAAGGGAAACAGCTACTATTCGGCCGACCACGAGAAGGGTCGCTCGACCATCAACCAGTGGATCCGCACCACGAAGATGCTCGACGGTGTGATCGACTTCGACGAGGCCGTGCGCAATCCGCTTGACCCCGAGGCCATGCAGTCGAAGTTTCTCTTCGAAAACGACTGGCTGCACCTCAATGCGCAAGGCTATGAAACGATGGGCGGATGCGTCGACTTGAGTCTGTTTACCAAGACCGACCCCGTGTCCGATGCTGAAGATGAGGAGGAACCTTACGATAACAATGCCCTGTGGATAGAGGCCGAAGACCTGCCCACCGAGGGGTCTGGAACGGCATTCCAACTGGACGAGGACGCGACGGCATCGAAGGGAAAGTATCTGCAGACCGTGGTGCAGACAATCAATACGCCTACCGACAGTGTCTATATCGTTGCAGCCCACTTCACTGTATCGACAGCCGACACATATTATATATATGGACGTGTGATGTGTCCTTCATGGGATGATGACAGCTACTTTGTGAGTGTCGATGGAGCACTGAACAGCAATTTTGTCAATGGTCTGCAAACTGCATCGTGGGATTGGAAGGAATTCTATCACGGCAACCTGAAGGCTGGCGAGCACACGCTCTATATCGGAAGTCGTGAGGACGGGGCTTGTCTCGACAAACTCTGCATCACGACCAATCCTGAAGCACCATCGGGCATGGGCGGAACTGCTGTCCCGACTTCCATCACTTTGCAGGACGCTCAGGAATCACCCATTGTATCGACGGAGATCTTCACCCTCAGTGGCGTGCGACTGACTGCTCAGCCGACTGAAGGTGTGTACATCGAAGTGCGACGTGCGGAAGATGGTAGCGTGCTTTCCCGTAAGGTGGTGGTGAAGCCCTGAACGATCAATCTAAAGTCAGGCCGCGGCGATAGCTTCCGAAAGAGCAGCACAAATAAGTGTTGCTCTTTCTTTTTCAATAGAAATGGATGTCCTCAATGACCTGTGCACCGACGTGCTCGTTGAGCTTGCGAGCCAGAGCGCGGTGCTCCATCATGAGAGTCTGCTTGATGGCAGGAGAGGTGAGCTGGACGTGCAGGGTCTGATTCTTGATGAAGATGTTGGCCGTGTGGCGCTCGACGATGGGACCCATAACTTCGGGCCATGCCTCGATGAGACGGTATTGGTTGTAGGGGGTCTCAATGCCGTTGATGCGCATGAATTGCTGGATGACTGCGTCGATGCGTTCGGTGTTGCACTTTCTCATGAGTAGGAGAGTTTAGGGTTTCGGGGTGATGTTGCCGGCCTCGACCTGGAAGATTCGGTAGTCGCCCTGGGTGCGCTGGAGGATTTTGTCGAGGTGCTGGCGGTTGGTGTCGGTGATGAAGATTTGTCCGAAGGCATCGCTGGCGACGAGGTTGACGATTTGTTCGACGCGCTGGGCATCGAGCTTGTCGAAGATGTCGTCGAGCAGGAGCAGGGGAGTGGTCTTGCTGCCTGTCCGCTTGAGAAAATCGAACTGGGCGAGCTTGAGGGAGATGATGTAGGTTTTGTTCTGCCCCTGTGAGCCTTCGCGCTTGATGGGGTAGCCGCCGAGAGTCATTTCGAGCTCGTCTTTGTGGATGCCGTGCAGGGAGTAGCCCATGATGCGGTCTTTCTGGCGGTCGCGCTGGATGGTGTCGAGGAGATTGCCGCGGTCGCCGTGGCTGATGTATTGGAGAGAGACGGGTTCGTCGCCGCCGGAGATGAGGCTGTAGAAGTGCTGGAAGACGGGGATGAATTCTTCGATGAAGGCTTTGCGTTTCTGGTAGATGCGCTCGCCGTTTTCTGCCATCATCTCTTCGAAGAGAGTCATGATGTCGTCGCTCGGTTCCTCGTCAGCCTTGAGCAGGGCATTGCGCTGCTGGAGGGCTTTGTTGTAGGTGGTGAGGGCGGTCATGTATTCGGCATCGTATTGTGAGATGACGATGTCCATGAGCCTGCGCCGCTCGTCGCTGCCTCCGCTGATGAGGGCAGAGTCGTTGGGAGATGCGATGATGATGGGGAGGAGGCCGATGTGCTCGGTCAGACGTTTGTATTCTTTCTTGTTGCGCTTGACGTGCTTCTTCTGATGGAGCTTCATGCCGATGGAGATTTCCTCTTCGGTGCCGTTGAGGTCGTAGATGCCTTGCAGCATCATCATGTCCTGTCCGTGGCGGATGTTCATGGAGTCGATGGAGTTGGCCATGCTCTTGGTGAGCGAGAGGAAGAGGATGGCGTCGAGGACGTTGGTTTTGCCTTCGCCGTTGTGTCCGACGAAGCAGTTGATCTTGGGCGAGAATTCGAGCTCGGCGGTGGCGATGTTGCGGTAGTTTAATATGGTAAGCTTTTTCAGAATCATGCTGCAAAGATAAAGAAAAGTTAGGAATTGGGGATTGGGATTGACCACCTTTTTCATAAAAAAATGCAGTTGATGGAAAAAAACTCCTGTCTCCTCACTTCTAATTCCTAACTTTTCTTTATCTTTGCACCACAAAACTCATCCGAGGAGGTTTTGCGGTAGTGGCTCAGTTGGTAGAGCATTGGCTTCCCAAGCCGAGGGTCGCGGGTTCGAGTCCCGTCTACCGCTCTAATTTGGAACTAAAAACTAAAAGTTAAAATCTAAAAGTGATGATTACCCCCATCCGGACGGCAAAGTGACTTATACTTTTAACTTTTAGTTTTTAGTTTTTAATATAGGAGGGAACTATGCTGTTAATGACTTTGATTATTGTCGCTGTGCTGTTCGTCGGCTTTGTGCTGATGAGCACGGAGCAGATGCATCACATCAACCGCGCGACGGTGGCGATGGTTTGTGGTGTGATTGCATGGGTGATTTACTTGCTCAATGGCGAGAGCTTCGTCCTGCTGATGCACGGCGACGAGTACAAGGAGTTCCTGGATGGCGGAACATCGACGGCTGACAGCCTGAAGTATTTCGTGGCGGAGAATGTCATCACGAAGTACATCGCCGAGGCTTGTTCTGTGATTCTGTTCCTGATTGCCACGAACACGATTGTGGAGGTGCTCCACAACAACGGCGTGTTCGACTCGCTCATCGACTGGCTCCGGATGCGCAACAGCCGCGTGTTCCTCTGGGTGGTTTCCCTGCTGACCTTCACCATCTCCGCCAATGTGGACAATCTGACGACGGTGGTGCTGATGATGAGCATCATCTCGCAGGTGGTGCGCAACCATCATCAGCGCGTCATTTATGCATGCACCATCATGGTGGCCGCCTGTCTGGGCGGATGCTTCACGGCGATTGGCGACATCACTTCGGTGATGCTCTGGGTGCGTGGCGCCATCACTCCTTCGGCTTATGCGGCGGGTCTTTTCTTGCCGGCATTCGCCAGCCTGTGTGTGTTCAATGTCCTGATCGGCATGAAACTGCGCGGTCGGGTGGAAATCTATTCGGCGCTGTCCCGATACGACGGCGACGACTCCTATCTGGCGGCGTGGCAGAAAGTGCTGCTGCTGATTGTGGGCATTGCGGGCCTGTGGTTCATCCCTTCGTTCCACTACATCACCAAGCTCCCTCCCTTCCTGGGTTCCCTGTCTGTCCTGGCACTGATTTGGGCAGTGGAAGGCTTGTGCAATCTGGAGCGTGACGGCAACGTGATCATGGTGCAGCGTCATTATTTCCGCAACACGGAGTTCATCGGCATGCGCATCATCCTCTACTTCATCGGCATCTCGCTCGGTGTGGGCGCTTTTGCTGAGTGCGGTGCGCTCGACTACGTGGGCAACTGGCTGGAAGAGAATATCGACAATGTGTATATATATGGTGTGGCAGTGGGTGCCTTGTCATCCGTCATGGACAATGTGCCGCTGATGATGGCGGGCATGAATCTGTTCCAAGTGGACACTGTGGCAGACTCCGCCTCCGAATTCGTGCAGAACGGCATCTATTGGCAGTTGCTCTCGTTCTGCTGTGCCTGCGGCGGCAGTTTGCTCTTCGTGGGCTCGTTGGCAGGACAGGCCGTGCTGGAAGTGGAGAACATCCGCTTCAAATGGTACATCCGTCATTACCTCTGGCGTGCGTTGGTGGCATGGCTCGTAGGTCTTGGCGTGTTCTGGTTGACACATTAATATATATATATATAAGAAAAACGCTAAAAACTAAACGCTAAACTATATATGGGTAAAATCAATTGCATAGGCATCTTGACGTCGGGAGGTGATTCTCCTGGCATGAATGCCGCTATCCGTGCCGTGACACGTTCCGCTATCTGCAAAGGATTCCGTGTGAAGGGCATCTATCGTGGATATGAGGGACTGATGAATGGAGAAATCGAGGAACTCACCACCGAGAGTGTCAGCAACATCATCGCTCGTGGTGGCACCATCCTGAAGAGTGCTCGCAGCAAGGCCTTCATGACGCCCGAGGGACGCAAGCAGGCATACGAGACGATGCAGAAGGAGGGTATAGATGCTTTGGTCGTGATTGGCGGCAATGGCTCATTGACCGGAGCGCGTACTTTTGCACAGGAATATGATGTGCCTTGCATCGGCTTGCCTGGTACGATTGATAATGACCTCTATGGCACAGATCTCACGATCGGTTACGACACGACGCTGAACACCATCGTGGAGTGTGTGGACAAGATTCGCGACACCGCCAACTCGCACGAGCGCATCTTCTTTGTGGAGGTGATGGGTCGTGATGCAGGTTATCTGGCGCAGAACAGTGCCATTGCCAGCGGTGCCGAGGCTGCCATCATTCCAGAGGATAACACGGATGCCGACCAGCTGGAGCAATTCATCGGACGAGGCATCCGCAAGAGCAAGAACTCCAGCATCGTGATTGTGAGCGAAAGCCCGAAGTGCGGTGCGATGTTCTATTCCGACCGTGTGAAGAAGGAATACCCACAGTATGATGTGCGTGTATCCATCTTGGGACATTTGCAGCGTGGAGGTTCACCTTCTGCCCGCGACCGCATCCTTGCCAGCCGATTGGGTGCCGGTGTGATCGACGCCATCCTCGACGGTCAACGCAATGTGATGATTGGCATCCGCAACGACCAAGTGGTGTATGTGCCTTTCTCTGACGCCATCCGCTCAGACAAGGGATTGAACAAGGGACTGATCAGGGTGCTGGACGAACTGTCCATCTAACCTTTTACCTCTAACTTCCCACCTCTAACATGAACAACCTGCTGACGATATTAGGACCGACTGCTTGTGGCAAGACCACTTTTGCTGCACAGTTGGCTTATGATATGGATGGGGAGATTATCAGTGCGGACAGCCGTCAGGTTTATCGCGGCATGGACATCGGCACGGGGAAGGACTTGGCAGATTATCATGTGAAGGACAAGGATATTCCTTACCATCTGATAGACATCGCCGAGGCAGGAACGAGATATAATGTGTATGAGTGGCAGAAAGGTTTTCTGGACGCTTATACAACTATTACGGAGAGAGGAAAAACGCCCATCCTTTGTGGAGGAACGGGCATGTATATCGAGAGTGTCATCAAAGGATATGAGTTCGACGGGAGAAAGTTCCCGCCCTTCAACTCCCTTATCATTGGACTGGACATCAGTCGTAATCTCCGTCGCGAGAAGATCAGTCGGCGCCTGCGTGCCCGTTTGGAAGAAGGCATGATTGACGAGGTGAAGGGGCTCATTGATAGGGGAGTGTCCACAGAGCGGCTCATCAGGTATGGACTCGAATATAAGTACGTCACGCTCTATCTGTTGGGTGACCTTCAGTATGACGAGATGGTGTCTCTGCTGGAGATAGCCATTCATCAGTTTGCCAAACGGCAGATGACCTGGTTTCGTGGCATGGAGGAACGTCGTGGCATTCAGATTCATTGGCTCAGTGTGGAGATGCCGATGGAGGAACGTATTGAACAAGTGAAAGAATTATGGAAGCAACAAATCGCATAGGTGTAATCTACAATCCGCATTCAGGCTTTGACAAGTCGAAGAAGCGTTGGGAGCAGATCCGTAAGTATCTGGAGAGGAGGGGAGTGCAGTATGACTTCTTGCAGTCGGAGACTCCTGAATCCGTGGAGCGGTTGGCGAAGATGATGTGTGAGAACGGCTACAGCACCATCGTTGTGGTGGGTGGCGATGGATCTCTCAATCGCGCGGTCAATGCCATCATGCAGTACCGTGAGTCTTTGCCCGAGGATTTTGCCCTTGCCAATATCCCCAACGGCATCGCGAATGATTTCGCTCGTTTCTGGGGCGTATCGGTGGATGATTACAAGGTGATGATTGACAGCATTATTGCACGTAATGTCAGAAAGATAGATGTGGGTCGTTGCACCTATCAGGACGATAATATCCCTCAACGACGCTATTTCTTGAACTGCATCAATATGGGTCTTGGCGCACGACTCATCAAGACCACCAATGATGCCACCCATATCATTGGCTCACGGAAACTCTCCATCATCCCAGCGCTGATTAGTCGCATCTTCGAGCGCAAGCAATATGGTTTCTCCTTTAAGATTGAGACGGAAGATGTGGTGGAGCAATTCATGTCCGTGTGCATCGGCAATTGTCATGGTTATGGGCAGACGCCTAACTCTGTTCCTTACAACGGACTATTGGATCTCTCGCTCATCACCCGTCCGAAATGGTGGCAATTGTTTGAAGGCTTTTGGCTGTTGGGTAAGGGACGTTTCCTCAACTATAAGAATGTGCATCCGTATCGTGCACGTCAAGTGATTGTCAACGAAATCGACAAGGCGTTGGTGTCTCTGGATGGTGTTGTATTGCAGTCCAAGCATCCTACGCCCATGAAGATAGGCATAGAAAAGGAGGCACTGAACTTTATCGTTCCAATAGTGTCGCCAGAATAAACTATCCAATCTTATTGATTTTTTCCAGACTTTCGCCGTCGATGATCTTGATTTTCTTTCCATCGATGGCGATAATCTTTTCTTGTGCGAATGCCGACAGCGTTCGGATGGCATTCGATGTGGTCATATTTGACATGTTGGCAAGGTCTTCACGAGAGAGGTAGATGGAGAGAGTTGCTCCGTCTTCTTCCAGTCCATAGTTGTCGCGAAGGAAGATGAGAGACTCAGCCAAACGTCCACGGATATGTTTTTGGGTGAGGTTGACGGTGCGCTGATCAGAATTACCTACTTCCACAGCTAACTGTCGAACGAAGAAGAGCGCCAAATGATTATTTTCCATCATCCATTTCTCTATCATCTCGATGGGGATGAGGCAGACGGTGCTGGTTTCGAAAGCTGCAGCTGAAGTCACGTAGTTCTGATTGGCGAAGTAGGCACGGTAACCGAAATACTCAACAGGCTTGATAACACGCACAATTTGGGTTCTTCCTCCAATGCCATCCTTATAAATCTTCACCTTTCCGCTAATGAGGCAATGAAACATCTGAGGCACTTCACCTTCTTGGTAAAGTGTTTCATTTTTTTTGAAATGTTGTATGGACATGTGATCTTTCAACTCCTGCTGTTCTTTGGGTGAAAGCATCTGCATGATATCCTGAAGACTGTCCACAGCATTGGTCATGACAGCTACATCTTTCTTCTTCATTACCTTAAAAACAATTTTGTAATGCAAAGTTACACACAAGTTATAAATTAAACAAAACTTTCTTTGATTTTTCTGCTTTTTAGCATGTTTTTCGCGTTTTTTTTGTTTTTGTGCAACTTTTTTTTGAAAAAAAACGAAGAAAGGTTGTGTACACCAAAAAAAGTCCCTAAATTTGAAAAGTCAAAACTAACGCTAAAAATTCTAAAAGCAATAATACCTTAAAAAACAAACTATGAGTTATTTGCATTTTGATAAAGCCCAAATGACCAATCTGCAAGAATCTCTGCCTAAAGAGATATTGCGGACAAATAGGTCTGGTGCGTATTCTTGCTCCACCATTGTGGACTGCAATACGCGTAAGTATCATGGTTTGTTGGTAGTTCCTGTCAAAGAACTGGATGGCGAGAATCATGTCTTGCTTTCATCACTCGACGAGACCGTCATCCAGCATGGTGCGCAGTTCAATCTTGGACTGCACAAGTATTCGGGCAATGTGTTCAGTCCTAACGGACATAAATACATCCGTTCGTGTGAATGGGAAAAACTGCCGACGACCATCTATCGTGTAGGTGGTGTGATTCTGAAGAAAGAAAAGGTCTTTCAGCATTTTGAGAACCGTATCCTGATTCGTTACACATTGCTTGATGCTCATTCTGCTACGACTCTTCGTTTGCGTCCCTTCCTCGCTTTCCGCAGTGTGGAGGAATGTACGCATGAGAATGCTGGAGCCAGCAGAAAGTATGAACTAATTGACAACGGCATCAAGACCCGTTTGTATCCAGGCTATCCTGAACTGATGATGCAGCTCAACAAGAAAAATGAGTTTGTGTTCGAACCTGCCTGGTATCGAGGTATCGAATACCAGAAGGAACAGGAGCTTGGTTATGAGTATAAGGAGGACTTGTATGTGCCAGGCTACTTCGAATTCGACATCAAGAAGGGGGAGAGCGTGGTGTTTGCCGCAGGATTGAAAGAGTTGAAGACCAATCAGATGAAGAAGATCTTCGACCATGAGTATGACGTGCATGTGCCACGTACTAACTTCCAGTCATGTTTGGTCAATGCAGCTCACCAATTCCACTATGAACGGGATGGCGAAACCTACATCATTGCTGGTTATCCTTGGTTCAAATGTCGTGCTCGTGACATGTTCGTTTCTCTGCCTGGTCTTACTTTGGCGATTGATGAAGTGGAGTACTTTGAGAAAGCCATGAAGACGGCCATCAAGGCGTTGACCGATTTCATGGAGAAAGGAAAATCTGACATCATGATGTATGAGTTGGACAAGCCAGATGTCCTTTTGTGGGCAGTGTGGTGTATCCAGCAATATGCTCGCCTTGTTGGTGCTGAGGCTGCCAATGAGAAGTATGGGAAGCTGGTCAATCAAATTGTTGATTTTATCCGTCAGGACAAGCACCCCAATCTTTTGCTCCACGACAACGGATTGCTCTATACCAATGGCCGCGAACATGCTGTAACATGGATGAACTCTGAGATAAATGGCTCACCTGTTGTGCCACGTTCTGGTTATGTGGTGGAAATCAATGCTTTGTGGTATGATGCCTTGATGTTCAATGCAGAGATGCTGATGGCTAAAGGACGTCATATGGAGGCTGGAGTATATACTCAATTGGCAGAAAAGGCTGGTCAGTCATTCAAGGAGACCTTCTTGAATGAGCATGGCTATTTGTTGGATTATGTCGATGAGGACTACATCTCATGGGAGGTTCGTCCTAATATGTTGATCGCCTCATCTTTGGAGTACAGTCCACTTACTACTCCTGAGCGCAAGAAGATATTTGATATTTGTACCAAAGAGTTGCTCACTCCTAAGGGCATGCGTTCTCTCTCTCCAAAGTCTGGTGCTTACAACCCGATTTATTGGGGTGGTCAGGTTCAGCGTGATGCCGCTTATCACCAGGGAACAGTTTGGCCTTGGCTGTCGGGCTTCTATCTCGAAACCTGCCTCAAGATTTATAAGCGTAGTGGTCTTTCTTGGGTTGACCGTTGCTTCTTGGGCTTCGAGGAAGAAATGAACTATCATGGAATCGGCACTTTGCCAGAACTCTTCGATGGTAACCCGCCGTTCAGCGGTCGTGGCGCCCTCTCATTTGCTATGAATGTGGCTGCTGTATTGCGTGTGAATAAGGTTCTTTCTAAATTCTATAACTATTAACGGAGGACAGAGGTATGAAAGTTTTAATGTTTGGTTGGGAGTTCCCTCCTAAGATTTATGGTGGATTGGCAGTCGCTTCCTATGGCATCACCAAGGGAATGGTTGAAGGTCAACCCGATGCACAAATCACTTTTTGCCTTCCTAAGCCTTGTGGCGAAGAAGAGAAGTTCCTTCGTATCATCGGTATGAATCAGGTGCCTATTGTATATCGTGGACACGACTACAACTATGTGAAGAGTCGCATCCCTGATTACATGACTCCTGAGGAATACTACAACTTCCGTGACCATATCTATGCCGATTTCTCCTATATGAATGTCAACGATATGGGATGCATGGAATTTGCTGGTGGTTATCCTGGCAATCTGCACGACGAAATCAACAACTTCTCCATCATTGCAGGAGTAGTGGCACGTGCCGAGCAATTCGATATTATTCACGCTCACGACTGGCTCACTTATCCTGCAGGTGTTCATGCCAAGATGGTGAGTGGCAAACCTTTGTGCATCCACGTGCATGCTACAGATTTCGACCGTTCACGTGGTAAGGTGAATCCTACGGTTTATTCTATCGAGAAGAATGGAATGGATCATGCTGACTGCATCATGTGTGTGTCAGAACTGACTCGTCAGACGGTCATTCGTGAATATCACCAAGACCCACGTAAGTGCTTTGCAATGCACAATGCAGTCTATCCATTGCCACAGGAGTATCTGGATATTCCACGTGTGGACAACGGTAAGGAGAAGGTCGTTACGTTCTTGGGGCGTATCACCATGCAGAAAGGTCCAGAGTACTTTATGGAGGCTGCCGATTTGGTGTGCAAGCGCTCTAAGAATATCCGCTTCTGCTTTGCCGGCTCTGGCGATAAGTATTGGGAGATGGTTGATTTGGCTGCAGCCAAAGGCATTGCTGACCGTGTCCACTTCCCAGGTTTCCAGCGAGGCAAGCAGGTGTATGAGTGCTACAAGGCAAGTGATGTGTTTGTCATGCCATCCGTATCAGAGCCATTTGGCATCGCACCTCTTGAGGCGATGCAATGTGGTACGCCATCTATCATCTCCAAGCAGTCTGGTTGTGGCGAGATTCTCGACAAGGTCATCAAGGTGGACTATTGGGACATCAACGCTATGGCAGATGCCATCTATTCTCTCTGCACCAACGAGGGTCTGCACACCTATCTGCGTGATGAAGGTCTCAAGGAAGTGGCAGAGATCACTTGGGTGAAAGTGGGACACCGCATCCGCAAACTCTACGATGAGTGCATTTATCACGGAGGATTTTTACATTAAACTAACAAATAAGATCATAGAATCATGAAAAAGATTTGTCTATATTTTGAGATACACCAGATTGTCCATCTCAAACGCTACCGTTTCTTTGACATCGGTCGCGACCATTACTATTATGATGACTACGAGAATGAGCGTTCCATCAACGATATAGCAGAACGTAGTTATGTGCCGGCTCTTCAGACACTCATCCAGATGTGTAAGGATTACCCAGAGTTTAGGGTTGCCTTCTCTTTGTCTGGCTGTGGACTGGAGCAGCTTGAGTTCCATGCACCTCAAGTGGTTGACCTTTTGCAGGAAATCAATTCCACAGGTCAGGTGGAGTTCCTCTGTGAACCTTATAGTCACGGACTAGCTTCTCTTGCCAACGAAGAGAGTTTTGCTGCTGAAGTGAAACGCATGAGTGACCGTATCAAGGAACTCTTCGGCAAGCGTCCAAAAGTGTTCCGCAATTCCTCTCTCATCTACAATGACGAGATTGGTGCACAGGTTGCATCGATGGGCTTCAAGGGCATCTTGACAGAAGGTGCCAAGCAAGTGCTGGGTTGGAAGTCTCCACATTATATTTATCATTGTGCGACTGACCCACGCCTCAAGCTTCTCTTGCGTGACATCAATCTCTCTGAGGATATCACAGAACGTTTCACCTCCAATCCTATCATGGCAGACCAGTGGCTTGACTGGATTGCTTCCACACCAGAAGGGGAGAACTTCATCAACATCTTTGGTGAGTTGGTGACCTTTGGTATTTTCCATCCTCTTCAGAGTGGCATCCTCGATTTCCTCAAGGCTATTCCTGCCTTGGCACGAGATCGTGGTATTGGCTTCGCCCTTCCTTCTGACCTCTGCGAGGAGAAGAGCGTAGGTGCGATTGAAGTGCCTTACAACATCTCTTGGGTGGACGAAGAACGTGATACTTCCTGCTGGCTCGGTAACGTGATGCAGCGCGAAGCCTTCAACAAGCTCTATAGCGTGGCAGATCGCGTACGTGTCTGTGGCGACCGTCGTATCCAGATGGACTGGGATTCTCTCCAGGCATCCAACAACTTCCGTTTCATGACTACCAAGCCTGGTTACCAGTATCGTGGCATCTATGACAGTCCATACGATGCATTCACCAACTATATGAACATCCTTGGTGACTTCATTTCTCGTGTCAACAACCTTTACGGAGGTGCCGACAACGAAGAGATTGATGGTCTCATCACCATGATCAAGAACCAGGGTGACGAATTGGCTGCCAAGGACAAGGAAATCGAGCGTTTGCGCAAGAAACTGGAGAAGTACAATCCTACGGAACTGGAAGAGAAGAAGCCGGAACCTAAGGCTGCACCAGCCAAGAAAGCCCCTGCTGCCAAAAAGGCTGTTGCTCCCAAGAAAGAACCAGTCAAGAAAGCGGCTCCTAAGGCAAAAGCCGTGAAGAAGGAGGAGAAGGCTCCTGCTAAGGCTGCAGCTCCAAAGAAAGCCACTCCGAAGAAGAAGTAACTCTTGATAACAATACGAAGCGTCCAGGACGAGAAATAGGATTCCGTCTTGGACGCTTTATTTATGTTCACAAAAAAATGTGTCAGAAACCTCACGGCCTCTGACACACGAATGCTATGAAAAAACGAATGTCTAAATGATGAGCGGAAAACGAGACTCGAACTCGCGACCCCAACCTTGGCAAGGTTGTGCTCTACCAACTGAGCTATTTCCGCACACGTGATTCATATTTTCTCAAACACGAATCACAAAAAATCCCTTAATTTATTATGAACCATTATTTCTGGAGCGGAAAACGAGACTCGAACTCGCGACCCCAACCTTGGCAAGGTTGTGCTCTACCAACTGAGCTATTTCCGCAGGGATTTAAGATAGGGAAGCTCTCCCTTGAGTTGCCCTTGTGAGTGAAGAGGAGGAGACTCGAACTCCCACGGGCTGAGCCCACTACCCCCTCAAAGTAGCGCGTCTACCATTCCGCCACCTCTCCATTCTGGTGCCCACGACAAGAATCGAACTTGCACGTCTCTCAACACTCGCACCTGAAACGAGCGCGTCTACCATTCCGCCACGTGGGCATTGTCTTCTGTTCTCAAAGAGCGTCTTGTTTGTTGCAGGAGAGCGGAAAACGAGACTCGAACTCGCGACCCCAACCTTGGCAAGGTTGTGCTCTACCAACTGAGCTATTTCCGCATCTTTTCCGATTGCGAGTGCAAAGGTACTACTTTTTCTTGAACCGACAAAACATTTCAGGAAAAAAATGCCTTGAATTTGTTATTTCTTTTTGCAGCCTCTCCTTATACATTATTTATATATAGGGAGAGTGGGGTAAGAGTGCCTTTTTAACGGATTCTGTCAAGTGAACGAACCAGTGCCTCGTCTTTGCGAATGCCTTGGATGGCGAGGCAGTTGAGGATGATGCTCAACACGGGGAAGACCGCCACGAACTTCACGTGGAAGGTGGGCAGAAGATTTGCGGCCTCTGTCCCCGCTTGTTCATATACCGTCGTCGCGTGGACATTGAGATTCAAATCGTAATAATACGCGAAGAGGGCATAAGTAGCCACATAACCCACCAACAGGATGGTGCTGAAAATCGTGAGCCTCAATTGGCGCATTCTCTTTCGGAACAGCATGATGCTCATCGTTGTCAGGAACATCACCATGATCAGCAACACTCCTAAGCACCAAGGGCCGCAAATGGAATCCAATGCTTCGAATTGTCCTTCAGCGCCAAAGGTGAAGTTGCTGAAATGTGCCACAACGGTTTCTGCCACAGTCCATTCCCCGATGGTGGAGATCAACCCCACGAACGAGAAAATGAGAACCAGTGCCAAATAGACGGTCTGTATTCGTTGAATCATGGGGATTAGAGATTTCTGTCGGTTTCCTTAGAGGGGTTGCGGAAGTAAATCTTGTCCTCGAGGAACTCCTGTGTTGCAATGAGGGTTGGCTTAGGCAGACGCTCGTAGTAGCGGGAAATCTGAATCTGCTCCTCATTTTCGAACACTTCTTCAAGTGTGTCTGTATGTGCACCAAACTCCACCAGTTTCTTGCTGAGTTCGTCTTTCATTTCTGCGGCAATCTGGTTGGCACGCTTAGAGATGATGGCCACGCTTTCATACACATTGTTGGTGTCACGGCTTAAATCCATCAGATTGCGTGTCACAGTTGTCGTTGGTGCATTTGTCTTCTTGAAATCCATAATGTTATCTTGTTTATCTTTGTTTTTAATTCATTGCTTTGTCTTCGTCCACGTTCACTTTCACCTTGGAAGAGCAGCGCTTGAAGATTTGGTCTGCCTCCTTCATGTATTTGCTGTTCGGAAATTCGTTCTTGAATCCGTAGTACTCGTCAATGGCTTGCTGTAAACGTTCGTCTTTTTTCTCCATGATGCTTCGCTGTGCCAGTTCATATCGGCTGCGCAGAATCAGCATATAAAGATCTTCGCGCAGACGAGTGTAGGGGAAAGTCTTCAATGCGTTCTCTGCAGTGATGATGCAAGCTTCATAATTGTTGCCTCCATAGACGCTGTTGCCCACATACGTTCCTAAATTATAATAGAGCTGAGCATTTTCATACTCTTTCTGCACGAGTCGATTCTGCAATTCATACATCATGTCGTTCACTTCCTCGCTCAAGTCGGAGTAGGGGTGGTATTCCAGAAACTCCTGCAACTTGTTCAATGCTGCATACGTGGGAGACTGGTCAAGTCTTGGATCTGGACTTTGCATGTACGATGCCTTGCCGCTATAGTAGCGTGCCAGTTCCGTATATTCACCTTTCGTATAGGTCTTTGTGTATCGGTCCAGATACATGGCCGCAGTCTCGTAGTCACGGAGATTGTAGAAGCACATGCCCAGCATGAAGAGTGATTCCTCTGCACGGTCAGAGCCTTTCATCACCATGATGAGCTCCTCCAACAGCTGATATGACCAGGTATATTGGCCTGCGAAGTAATATTCCTTTGCTGCCTCGTATTTATAACCATAATCAGTTGATTTCAGCAGTTTGTTGTAGGAGTTGCAGGAACTCAACAACAGTACCGAAATCAACGCGATTGTTAATGCTTTCTTCATTCTTAACGGATATTTCGGCTGCAAAGGTACAAAAAAGTTGAGAGTTGAGAGTTGAGAGTTGAGAGTTATTTTTCATTTAGGGCTGATTTTTTACTTTTCTTTAGAAAAAAACGGGATAATTGGGGATTATTTACGGATATAAATCGTAATTTTGCAGTCCAAAAGGGAAAGCAAATGGATTTTCAGCTCATATCGAAGTTTCAACCGACAGGCGACCAGCCACAAGCCATTGAGCAACTGACTCAAGGCGTGATGGAGGGTATGCCGGCACAGGTGTTGTTGGGTGTGACGGGCTCGGGCAAGACCTTCACGATGGCGAATGTCATCCAGAATGTGGGGAAACCGACCCTCATCTTCAGTCACAACAAGACCTTGGCGCACCAACTCTATACGGAGATGAAAGCATTCTTCCCCAACAATGCGGTGGAATATTATGTGAGCTATTACGACTACTATCAGCCTGAAGCCTACATCCCTTCCACAGGCACATACATCGAGAAAGACTTGGCCATCAACGAAGACCTTGACCGTCGTCGCCTGGCTGCCACTTCGGCATTGCTCTCAGGCAGGAAAGATGTCATCATTGTCTCGTCCGTGTCGTGCATTTATGGTATGGGAGCTCCCACCAGTTATGCAGAAAACATCCTGACCATTCAAGTGGATCAAGACCTTCCCCAGGAGGTTCTGCGTCGCAAGTTGGTGGATATGCTTTACACCAATAACGACCTTGCTTCTGCCGATGAATTGGAACGTGGTCAGTTCCGAGTGAAGGGCGAAACTGTCGATGTGTATCTTGCTTATGATGAGAAGATTCTGAGGATTTGTTATTTCGATGATACCATTGACGATATTCAGGAATTGGATGTGCATACGCTCTATCCCATCACCTCCTACAAGGAGTATAAAATCTATCCTGCCAACCTTTTCATGACCACCAAGGAGCAGACGCAGAAGGCCATCCATGACATCGAGGAAGACCTGCAGAAACGCATTGCCTATTATGAGGAACGGGGCGATATGGAGAAGGCGAAGCAGATAGAGTTGCGTGTGAACAACGATCTGGAGTGGATTCGTGAAACGGGACATTGCTCTGGCATCGAGAATTACTCGCGCTACTTCGACGGACGTGAAGCAGGGGAACGCCCTTATTGCCTCCTTGATTTCTTCCCAGACGATTATCTGCTCATTGTCGATGAGAGCCACCAATCCATTCCACAGGTGAAAGCCATGTGGGGAGGTGATCGCCACAGAAAGGAGAACCTTGTCGATTATGCTTTCCGCTTACCGGCTGCACTCGACAACCGTCCCTTGCGGCTCGAAGAATTTGAAGCTTTGACGCCTCAGACCATCTATGTCTCAGCCACGCCTGCCGAGTATGAATTGGAACGTGCTGAGGGTGTCATTGTCGAACAGCTCATTCGTCCCACAGGATTGCTCGACCCGCCCATCGAGGTGCGTCCCAAGCTCAACTTCATGGACGACCTCATCGAGGAGATCCATCAGCGCAACGAAGTGGGGGAGCGTACGCTGGTCATCACCTCCACCAAGCGCCAGGCAGAGGAAGTGTCCGCCTTCTTTAACAGCGTGGGTATCAAGGCCAATTACATCCATTCCGATGTTGACACTTTCGATCGTGTCGATATCATCAACGATTTCCGCGCCGGCACCTACGACGTGCTCATTGGCATTAACCTCCTGCGCGAAGGACTAGACCTTCCTGAAGTGTCCCTCGTAGCCATCCTCGATGCTGACTATCAGGGATTTCTGCGCGACCATCGCTCGCTCGTTCAGATTATAGGACGTGCTGCCCGCAATGTTCATGGACTTGCCATCATGTATGCTGAGACCATTACTGAGACCATGCAGCAGACCATCGATGAGACCAACCGACGTCGCAAGAAGCAAATGGCATACAACGAAGAGCATGGCATCACACCTACTCAGATTCAGAAAGCGCAAATCGCCATCAACCAGCACAAGCCCGTCGATTATGTCGGTACAGCCTACATCGAAGAGAACGCTTCCTTGGCTGCCGAGTCAGAGGTGGACACCATCTACAAGGCCATGACACCCGATGAACTTCGACGAGCCATCGACCGCAATCGCAAGTTGATGAAGGAGGCAGCCAAGCACCTCGAATTCCTCAAGGCCGAAGAGTACAAGCAGGAAATCGTCCGCCTCGAAGGAATGCTGAACAAGTGAAGTCACAGCGCTTTCACGAAAAAATCATAAGAAATGAGTGAAGAAATTTGGCTGTTCTCTCATTTATCCGTACCTTTGCACAATTATTGTGTTTTTTAATTGTAAAAACTTTATATCTTTTAGATATGCCTAAAATATCCATACGAGGAACGGAGATGCCGAGTTCGCCTATTCGCAAACTGGCACCGCTGGCTGAAGACGCAAAGAAGCGGGGTGTGAAAGTTTATCATCTGAACATTGGACAGCCCGACTTGCCTACACCCCAGGTGGCATTGGATGCCATCAAGAACATTGACCGCAAGATTTTGGAGTACAGCCCATCACAGGGCTATCGCAGTTATCGCGAGAAGTTGGTGAACTACTATGCAAAGTATGACATCAACCTGACTGCGGATGACATCATCATCACTAGTGGTGGTTCTGAGGCGGTATTGTTCTCGTTCTTGGCTTGTCTGAATCCTGGCGACGAAATCATTGTGCCCGAACCTGCTTATGCCAACTACATGGCATTTGCCATTTCTGCCGGTGCTGTGATTCGTACCATTGCTACGACTATTGACGAGGGTTTCTCGCTCCCAAAGGTGGAGAAGTTTGAGGAACTCATCAACGAGCGTACCCGTGCCATTCTCATCTGCAACCCCAACAACCCGACAGGTTATCTCTATACACGTCGAGAGATGAATCAGATTCGCGACCTCGTGAAGAAGTATGACCTCTATCTCTTCTCCGACGAGGTGTATCGTGAGTTCATCTACACGGGGTCCCCATATATCTCTGCTTGTCACCTCGAAGGCATTGAACAGAATGTGGTGCTGATTGACTCTGTGTCAAAGCGCTACAGCGAATGCGGTATCCGTATTGGTGCCTTGATTACGAAGAATGAGGAAATCCGTAAGGCGGTCATGAAATTCTGTCAGGCACGTCTTTCTCCTCCACTCATCGGACAGATTGCTGCTGAGGCGAGTCTGGATGCACCAGAGGAGTACAGCCGTGACATCTACGACGAATATGTGGAACGACGCAAGTGCCTCATTGACGGGCTCAATCGTATTCCTGGTGTTTATTCACCTATCCCGATGGGCGCTTTCTACACGGTGGCTCGTCTGCCTGTGGATGACTGCGAAAAGTTCTGTGCGTGGTGTCTTTCTGAGTTCAACTATGAAGGCGAGACAGTCATGATGGCTCCTGCAGCAGGTTTCTACACCACGCCTGGAGCTGGAAAGAATGAGGTGCGTATTGCTTATGTGTTGAAGAAGGAAGACCTCGTCAGAGCGCTCTTCGTGTTGAGAAAGGCATTGGAAGCATATCCAGGCAGAGTGCAGGAATAGAAATTGAACATAGAAGTGTGAGCTTCGAACTTTTCATAGCAAAGCGCATTTATGCAGATAAGGCAGAGGACGGGGAACGGTTTTCCCGTCCTGCCATTCGTATAGCGATGTTAGGTGTCGCCATTGGTGTGGCGGTCATGCTGATCAGCCTTGCAGTCGTGCTGGGTTTCAAGCATGAGGTGAGTTCGAAGGTCATAGGTTTTGGCAGTCACATTCAGGTGTTGAGTTTGACGCAGAACCAGAATTACGAGATGATGCCCGTCCTGACCAACGACACGTTGATTCGCAAGGTGAAGAAGGTGCAGGGTGTCGGGCGCATTCAGAAGTTTGCCACGAAGATTGGCATTCTGAAGACGGAGGAGGACTTCCGAGGCTTGACCTTCAAGGGAGTGGGAGAGGACTACGACCTTTCGTTCTTTCAGTCCTGCTTGACAAGCGGCAAGATGCCGAAGTTCTCTGCTAAGGAAGCCTCCAACGAGATTCTTCTTTCGCAGAAGGTGGCAGGTGACTTGGGAGTAAAGGTGGATGACAAGATTTTCGCCTATTTCATGGGTGAGGAATCCATGCGGGCACGTCGCTTCAAAGTGGCGGGCATCTTTGCCACCAACATGAACGACTACGACAAGAACTATGTCATCACCGATATCTACACAGTTCGTAAACTGAACGGATGGGATGAGGAGATGTCATCGGGATTGGAAGTGACGGTGAATGATTTCGATAGGGTAGAGGAGTTGACGAACAAACTTCAGTTCATCCATAAGGACACAGACCGCAATGGAGTGACCTATGGCGTGTTCAGCATCAAGGATATCGCAGCGCACACGTTTGCATGGCTCTCAGTGTTGGATATGAATGTGGTGATGATTCTCGTGCTGATGATTCTGGTGAGTGCTTTCACAGTGGTGAGTGGCTTGCTCATCATCATGCTGGAGCGCATCAATATGATTGGTACGCTGAAAGTGCTGGGTGCAACGAACGTGTCTGTGCGCAAGATTTTCATCCAGTTTAGCGTTATGCTGGTGGGACAGGGCTTGCTTTGGGGCAATGTGATTGGCTTGCTCCTCTGTTGGATTCAGCAGAAGTTCCACCTGATCTCGCTCGACGCCACCGTCTATTACATCGACTCTGTGCCGATTCAGTTCAACTGGTGGCTCATCCTTGCTATCAATGTGGCAACTCTCCTCATTTCGACATTTGTTATTTGGGGAAGTTCACACCTCATCAGCATTGGCAAACCATCAGAAACGATTAGATACGAATAAAAATAACACATTATATATATTATGGAATTAGCAAAAAATTATAACCCTTCCGAAGTGGAGGGAAAATGGTACCAGTATTGGCTGGACCACAAACTCTTTGCCAGCAAACCCGATGGTCGTGAGTCATACACGATTGTGATTCCCCCACCAAACGTGACGGGTGTGCTTCACATGGGCCACATGCTCAACAACACCATTCAGGACATTCTCATTCGTAAGGCTCGTATCGACGGCAAGAATGCTTGTTGGGTGCCTGGCACAGACCACGCTTCCATTGCTACGGAGGCAAAGGTGGTGAATCGTTTGGCAGAACAGGGCATCAAGAAGCGCGACCTCACTCGTGAGGAGTTCTTGAAGCATGCTTGGGCTTGGACAGACGAACACGGAGGCATCATCCTCAAGCAGTTGCGCCGTTTGGGTGCATCCTGCGATTGGGATAGAACTGCTTTCACGATGGATGAGAAGCGTAGTGAAAGTGTGCTCAAAGTCTTCGTTGACCTCTACAAGAAGGGACTCATCTATCGTGGTCTCCGCATGGTCAATTGGGATCCAAAGGCACAGACCGTGCTTTCTACAGAGGAGGTCATCTATCGTGACGAGAAGAGCCACCTCTTCCACTTGAAATATTATGTGGCTGACCCGGAGAACCTGAAGTCCATTGGTGGTAAAGTGTCCATTGATACGTTGGAAAAAGAAGGTAATATCATCCACAAGGATGCCAAGGGCTATTATGCTGTGGTGGCTACCACACGTCCTGAGACCATCATGGGCGATACGGCCATGTGTATCAATCCTAAAGACCCCAAGAACCAGTGGTTGCGTGGTCATAAGGTGATTGTGCCATTGGTGAATCGTGTCATCCCTGTGATTGAAGACCGCTATGTGGACATCGAGTTTGGTACCGGCTGTCTGAAAGTCACTCCAGCCCACGACGTGAACGACTACGCATTGGGTAAGGCACACAACCTCGAAACTATCGACATCTTCAACCCTGACGGCACCCTCTCAGAGGAGGCTGGTCTCTATGTGGGCATGGATCGTATGGAAGTGCGCAAGCAGATTGCCATCGACCTGAAAGAAGCTGGTTTGATGGAGAAAATTGAGGACTACGACAACAAGGTGGGCTATTCAGAGCGCAACCAGGACACAGCCGTTGAGCCTCGTCTCTGCAAGCAGTGGTTCCTCTCGATGAAGCACTTTGCCGACATCGCCCTGCCACCTGTGCTCGAAGGCAAAATCAAGTTCTATCCGACCAAGTATGTGACCACCTATCGCAACTGGCTCGAGAATATTCAGGACTGGTGCATCAGCCGCCAGCTCTGGTGGGGACACCGCATCCCTGCTTACTTCCTGCCTACACCAGAAGGAGAGGAAGAGAAGTATGTGGTGGCACTCACAGTTGAAGAGGCATTGGAAGAAGCGAAGAAGATTCCTGGTTACGAGAACATCACCATCGACCAGCTCACACACGATGAGGATGCCCTCGACACATGGTTCTCTTCATGGCTCTGGCCTATCTCCCTCTTCGATGGCATCAACAATCCTGGCAATGAGGAAATCAACTACTATTATCCCACCAGCGACCTTGTGACTGGTCCAGACATCATCTTCTTCTGGGTGGCACGCATGATTATGGCAGGTGAGGAATATCTCAAGGATGTACCTTTCCGCAACGTCTATTTCACAGGCATTGTGCGTGACAAACTTGGCCGTAAGATGTCTAAGTCACTTGGTAACTCTCCCGACCCCATCGGACTCATTGAGAAGTATGGTGCCGATGGTGTGCGTATGGGTATGCTCCTCTCTGCTCCTGCAGGTAACGACATCCTTTTCGATGAGCAGCTCTGTCAGCAGGGTGCAGCTTTCTGCAACAAGATTTGGAACGCCTTCCGTCTTGTGCAGGGCTGGGAAGTGTCCGACTCGCTGGCGCAGCCTGAAGAAAACAAGAAGACCATTGCTTGGATGGAAGCTACCATCAAGAAGGCACTCGTCGAAATCAATGACCTCTATACACGCTATCGTCTCAACGAGGCACTCATGGCAGTCTTCAAGCTCTTCACTGACGAGTTCTCTGGCTGGTATCTCGAGATGATCAAGCCCGCTTATCAGGCACCTATCGATGCAGCCACTTACAAGGCAACGCTCAACTTCTTCGAGCAGCTGATGAAGATGATTCACCCATTCATGCCATTCATCACGGAAGAACTCTACCAGCACATCGCAGAGCGTAAGGACGGTGAGAGCATCATGGTGGACACACTCATTCTCGATGCACCAACCGAAGCTGATACCTGTCTCCTCGCCCAGTTTGAAGAGGCCAAGCAAGTCATCTCAGGTGTGCGTGCCGTTCGTCAGAGCAAGAACATCGCACCACGCGAACCCCTCACCCTTGAGGTGGTGCTCGCTGCCGATGACAAGAATGTGACCAAGGATCCTGCTCTCGGTTCCATCATCAAGAAGATGGCCTCTCTTGCCGACATCCTCTATGTACAGGCCAAGAGCGACGGTACTTCCACTTTCATGATTGGAACCACCGAATATGCCGTGCAACTTGGCAACCTCATCGACACAGAAGCAGAAATTGCCAAGATGGAAGCAGAGCTGAAGCACCTGCAAGGTTTCCTCATCGGCGTGCAGAAAAAACTCAGCAACGAACGTTTTGTGGCCAATGCACCTGCTCAGGTGGTCGAACTCGAACGCAAGAAGCAGAGCGATGCCGAAACGAAGATTGCCGCGCTGACAGAAAGCATTGCAAAACTGAAGAAATAAACCTCACACTGTCCAACAGGAAAGAAGCATGTCCCCCTCGGATGTGCTTCTTTTTTTTCTTGCTTTTTGCCGGCGGCAAAGCAATGGATTGCCGTCACCTCTTTGATGCTTTGCCGTTAGCAATTTAAACAACGGCGTTTCGAGGGTCTTTATACGGCGTTTCGTTGATCTCGAAACGGCGTACTATTTATGCTCTCTCGTTGGAGCGTTTTTTTCCCTCGTAGGGTAGCAATTTTTTCCCTTAAGGGTTGCAAAAATGACGGCATTCAACGTTGTTTTCTGCAACAATGGTAGCCATTATGCCACAAAGTTCCATCCAAATGAGGTTGAGGTGCTGAATTCTTGGAAAGCGGATATGTGCCTAAAAGTGGAAAAAAGCATCGTAAAAGTGGCTTTTGTACGTCGTTTGAGGTCTTTGAGAGAAGGAATTTGAGGCATTTGTCCCATTATTGAGTGTTGGCATTTGAGGGGCAAAGAGTATTCGATATTGTATGTTATTATAAATCAATTTTTTAGAGGACTTGATATGATTGAGTCTTCCAATTCCAATTCTTCCAGTTTATTTTTTAGGGTGTTCCAACATCCTTATAAGTATATATAACTATATATATTAATTAGTTATAAAGTCTATAGAAAGAGTTTTGGCCATCATATTTTAATTGGAAGAATTGGAATTGGAAGAATTGGAACACATCATTGTGGTTACATTGTGTCTTCCATTACAAGGCACAATATTATTCCAATAACCCATCCTTATCACCCAATAACCTACCTCTGCCGAGAAATAAGCGTGCGTTATTGTTACCACAATAATCAAACGCCATAACGCCAAATGCCAAATAAGAAAATAAGGAAAAAGCTTGTTTGGCATTTGGCGTTTGGCAGATGTGTTTTGTGTTTAAAAAGAAAATGATTGATGTCCAAATGTTGTACTACATGAAAATTTTTGTGAGATTTATTTTGTGATAAAGAAAAGTTTTGTACTTTTGCACTTGAGTTATAACAAGTCAAACAATCTAAGAAGAATGCCCAAAGTCTTATTGTACATAACCGCCAAGATCATGTGGATGTTCCTTTTCTACAACAAGGACTACAATGGAAATCGTGCTCATGTACATGTAGGCTAGAAAGATACAGACAAGCTCTGTAAAATCTGGCTTGAACCAACAGTAGAGATATCCAAACAGGGTGATTTGACAGATGCGCAAGCAAAAGAGGTATTGAAACTGGCAGAGACTTATAGAGAAAAGTTGTTGAAGCAATGGCAGAATTTTAAGGAAGGCAAAACAATTCGTATCATCAAAATAAAGAAGTAGCTTATGTTCAACAAAGAAGGATATTGGGATGTGAAGCCACAGATCAAGTCTGTATGCTTCCCTAAGCGAGGCAAGTTCCAGGTGGATTTGCAAGATGGTCGTGTGATTGTGATGCCCATCTCTGCCTTTCCAAGCCTCAAGAAAGTTCCCACGAAGGAACGTGGCAACTGGTATCTGATGGGTGGAGGTGTCTCTTGGGACTCCTGCCCAGAGGTTATCCATGTTGAACAGATTCTTGGTGACTATCAGAAATATGGACATGAAGTTTCCGCATAGCTTTTTGTCTGAAATGGAATAAGAATAAACATAACCCCCTCATGCCTATGGGGTAAGGATAGATACTTTATAAGACATATTAGGAAGAAGCGTATTCGTGTTGGATATGCTTCTTCCTTTTTTCTTGGCTTTATGCTCTCTCGTGGGAGCGTATTTTTTCCCTAGTAGGGTAGCAATTTTTTCCCTTAAGGGTTGCAAAAATGACGACAATCAACGTTGTTTTTTACAACAATGGTAGCTATTATGCCACAAAGTTCCTTCCAAATGAGGTTGAGGTGCTGAATTCTTGGAAAGCTGATATGTGCCCAAAAGTAGGAAAAGCATTGAAAAAGTGGCTTTTGTACGTCGTTTAAGGCCTTTGAGAGAAGAAATTAACCAATTAACCTTAGGGCCTTTAGCAAATGAGGTGGTCAATGAAAGAGAAAATATTGCCTCGATTTAGTACAGACGCCCGTTCTTGTGGTCATGAACATATGTTCGATGGCCAATGAACATATGTTCATCGCCGCTTGAACATATGTTCGTGAAAACAGGGATTATTGTAAATTCAGTTGATTTACTGGTAAGAGGATCGGAAGGGTAAGCGTGTTAATCGAGTTCGTTGACGAGGTTAATGTCGTCAGGATTCTTGATTCTGACGTTCTGAGCCTTGCCTGTCAGTTTCATCTTTTGTGTACCTTCGTTGATGACAAAGAGATTTTTCACGTTGACGTTGGCATTGATGGTGGCGGAGCTGCGTGAGTAGAGGGTGGCGTCTTCAGCTTGCAGGTCGGTGAGGGTGATGTTGCCGATGTCGGTTGATTGCAATTCGAAGGTGGTGCATTCCACTCTGCCGATTTTCATGCTGCCTGTGCTGAGTACACCCAGTTGAATGTTTTCGGCACGCCATGTGGCTTGACTCTCGAAACTGCCGTTGCCACAGATGCTGACACATTTTAGTTCTGGGGCGGAGACGTACATCTTGATGTTATTAGTGCTACCATACTTGTTGATGTCCGTGTTGTTGTCTGTTTGCAGATTGACCGTCAGTATGTTGCTGTCAAATTCTGCGGTCAGGTAGTTCAGGGTGACACTGTCACCCTCTACTTCGATGCTGTAGTTTCCTTGCGTGTAGATGATGTCCACACTGCCGAGGTTGGTGATGTAGCTGAAGTCGAAGGGGATGCTGATGCGTTTCTTGATGATGTTCTGCTTCCGCTGTTCGGTTTTTGCTGTACTTTGCTGTTCAGTTTTCACCTCGTTTCCTGGGGTGGAGCGACGGCATGCGCCCAGCACAAGTAGTGTCGCAAAGGTGATGATGATTCCGTATTTCATAAGTTCTCTTTTCTTTTTTTCGTTGCAAAGGTACAAAAAACTTCTAACTTCTAACTCCTAACTCCAAACTTTTCATTATCTTTGCAATCTCAAAGCATTTAATTCATTATTTAATTTCAATCTTTATGGAAATAGACAACAAGTATATTACCCTTGCATATCAACTTTACACCATTGAGGATGGTGAGGAGGATGAGGAGCCAGTTGAAGTGGCAAATCGCCGTCATCCTTTCCAGTTCATCAGCGGACTCAATCTGGTGCTTTCCAAGTTTGAGGAGAATGTGCGTGACCTGGCACGTGGCGATGAGTTTGATTTCGTGATTCCTTGTGCTGATGCTTATGGCGAGTTCAATGAGGAACTGATGTTTGATGTGCCCGAATCTGTCTTCATGGTGGATGGCAAGATTGACTTCAACTATATCCACGAGGGTGCTGTTGTGCCGATGATGGGTGAGGATGGTAGCCGATTCAATGCCACCATCATCGAGATAAAGAAAGGTGCTATCACCATCGATTTGAACCATCCACGTGCTGGTCAAGACCTTCATTTCGTGGGTCATGTGGTTGAGAGTCGTCCTGCCACCAACGAGGAAATCTCTGAGACGTTAAACTATACCAGCGAGTGTGCTGGTTGTGGTGGCAGTTGTGAAGGTGGATGTGGTGGCTGCAGTGGTGGCGGCTGTGGAGGATGCTGACCATGAGAAATACGTTTGGACATCTTTACACGCTGACCACCTTTGGTGAGAGTCATGGCGCTGGCATCGGTGGTGTGGTGGATGGCATGCCTGCTGGCATCGCTGTCGATATGGACTTTATCCAGTCTGAGCTCAACCGTCGCCGTCCAGGACAGAGCAACATCACTACTGGCAGACAGGAGGGTGATGTGGTGGAACTGTTGTCGGGCATCTTCGAGGGCAAGACCACTGGCTGTCCCATTGGTTTCCTGGTGCGCAACACCAACCAGCATTCCAACGACTATGCCAATGTGTGTGATGTGTTCCGTCCGTCTCATGCAGACTTCACATACACGCAGAAATATGGTTTCCGTGATTATCGGGGTGGGGGACGTTCTTCTGCCCGCGAGACCATTTCACGATGTGTGGGAGGTGCTTTGGCCAAGTTGGCGTTGAAGCAATTAGGCATCAAGGTGATAGCTTATACCTCACAGGTAGGAGATATCGCCATTGAGCGTGACTATCGAAAATATGATTTCTCGCAGATAGAGCAGAATGCGGTGCGTTGTCCAGACGCTGAGGTGGCCAAGCAGATGGAGCAGCTGATTCTTGATGTAAAGGCAGAGGGTGACACGATTGGTGGCATCATCACGTGTGTCATTCAGGGCTGTCCCATTGGACTTGGCGAACCTGCTTTCTCCAAGCTCCATGCTGACCTTGGAGCCTCCATGTTGGGCATCAATGCTGTGCATGGCTTCGAGTATGGCGAGGGATTCAGCGGAGTGGGGCAGAGAGGTTCAGAACAGAATGACCTCTTCTTCAATGATAACGGAAACATCAGTACCCGTACCAATCATTCGGGGGGTATTCAAGGTGGCATCTCCAACGGACAAGACATCTACTTCCGTGTGCTCTTCAAACCAGTGGCCACCCAGTTGCGTCCACAGCAGACGGTAAATCAGGAGGGGGAAGAAGTGACCCTTGAAGTGAAAGGACGTCACGACCCCTGTGTCCTCCCACGTGCAGTACCTGTGGTGGAGGCAATGGCGGCAATGACCATCCTCGACCACTATCTGCTCAATAAGACGGTAAGTCTAAAATAAATAGTAAATAGTAAATCGTCAAATAGTAAATATCTCGATGAATAAAGTAATGCTGATCGGTAATGTGGGTGCAGACCCACAGGTGAAATATCTCGACCAAGGTGTGTGTGTGGCACAAGTGCGACTTGCTACCACTGAACGTGGTTACACCTTGCAAAACGGTACCCAAGTGCCTGACCGCACAGAGTGGCACACCTGCATCTTCTGGCGTAAACAGGCTGAGGTGGTAGAGAAATATGTGCACAAAGGTGACCGCCTCTATGTGGAGGGCAAGATCCAGTCACGTGACTGGACAGACCGTCAGGGTATCAACCGCAGGGCAGTCGAAATCATGGTGGACAACATGGAGCTGCTCTCACCCAAACCTGCAGCCAGCGCTCCATCTGAGGAACAGCCGGAGCAGCCACAGCCCGTCACTCCTTCCGCAAACGACGGCAACTACCCATTCTAATCAGCCCGCACACTGGGCGATTTTAACTCTAAACTCTAACCCCTCAACTCTAAACTAATATGTCCCCCACCATCATAGCAGGTCCCTGTGTTATTGAGTCGATGGAATGCCTCGAAACTGTGGCAGCAGAATTGGTGCGACTCAATGAGAAGTACGACCTCGACATCATCTTTAAGTCTTCCTTCGACAAGGCAAACCGCACCAGCATCCATTCCTATCGCGGTCCTGGTCTGGAACGTGGCATGCAGATGCTCGCTGACATCAAGGAGAAATATGGACTTCGCATCCTCACCGACATTCACGAGAGTTATCAGGCACAACCTGCTGGTGAAGTGGCAGATGTGTTGCAGATTCCTGCTTTTCTCTGTCGTCAGACCGACCTTCTTGTAGCGGCAGCGCGTACTGGACGTATCGTCAACATCAAGAAGGCTCAGTTCCTGTCTGGATTGGATATGGAGTTCCCTGTACAGAAAGTGCGTGAGAGTGGAAACGACAACGTTTGGCTGACCGAACGTGGTAACATCTATGGCTATAACAACCTTGCCGTTGATTTTCGCAACCTTGCTGATATGCATCGCTTCACCGACACCGTCATCATGGATTGCACCCACTCTGTGCAACGTCCAGGTGCTGCTGGTGGCAAGACTGGTGGTAATCGTGAGTTTGTGCCCGCTATGGCATTGGCAGCCAAAGCTTTTGGAGCAAACGGATTCTTCTTCGAGGTGCATCCAGACCCAGACAATGCCCTCTCCGATGGTCCTAACATGCTTTATCTGACCGACCTCGACCGAGTTATCTCAACATTGGTGGAAGACCGCTAAACCCTCTATAACCCATAACCTATAACCCATAACCTATAACCCATAACCCGTAATACATGGTAAAATCAAAGATATATGCAGAACGTTGCTTGCGTGATGAGGCGCAGGCATTGCTTGACCTTATCCCTCAACTGGACAACCAGTTTGAACAGGTGGTGGATCTCATCCATCGTTGCACAGGGCATGTTGTTGTGACGGGTGTAGGCAAGTCTGGACATGTGGGTGCTAAGATAGCAGCAACCCTTGCCTCTACTGGTACACCTGCCATCTATCTCAATGCCCTTGATGCCTTGCATGGTGATCTCGGCATGATTATGAACAACGACATCCTTTTCATGATCAGCAATTCGGGCAATACCGACGAACTCCTGCGTATCATCGCATCGCTCGAAGATCGTCATATCCCCATTGTGTCTATGACCAGCGAGGCCGACTCTCTGTTGGCGCAGCATTCCTCTTATCATATTTTGTGTAGCGTGGAACGTGAGGCATGTCCGCTCAATCTTGCTCCTACCTCCAGCACCACTGCCGCTATGGCAATGGGCGATGCGCTCGCTTGTGCCCTGATGGAGGTGCGCAAGTTCCGTGCCAAAGACTTTGCCCTGTTCCATCCAGGTGGTTCTTTGGGACGCAAACTTCTTGTCAAGGTGAAGGATGTGATGTACACGGATAACTTCCCCATTGTTCCCCCCACGATGTTGCTTTCCGATGCCCTCATGATTATCAGTGCTGGTAAACTGGGTCTTGGCATCGTGATGGATGGTGACAATATCCTGGGTATCATCACTGATGGTGACATCCGTCGTGCTGTCGAAGGTGCTCGTGAGAACTTTATTAATATCCCTGTCAGCGAGGTGATGACTTCCACGCCGAAGACTATCTCTCCAGAGGCGAAGCTCACTACCATCCAGCAGATGTTCCGCAACCACAAGATACACTCTCTCTTGGTTACCGATCATGGGAAACTGGTCGGCATTGTCGATTACTTTGCAATCATGAACTAAAGCATAAAGAACAAAAAAATAAGGGAGGGCATCAATATGACACCCTCCCTTATTGTATGTTCATCAAGCTGTTGCTGATTACTTAGACTTGTAATACTTCTTGTATTTAGCTGCCTGAGCGGTCTGCTGGGTATTGTTGTAGAGAATGTAGAGGGATTCTCCCCAGTAATCAGGCTCATTAGGAGTAGCTTTCTCCAGTTCTGTGAACAGTCTGATGGCCTCTTCCAAATCTGCCTTCTTGGAACCGTTGGTTTGTGCAATCATCCAAGCAGAACGTGCTGCCATAATCAGGCATCTGTCCTCATCTGGGAACTTTGCAATTGCTTCTTGGTAGATCTTCTTGGCTTCGTCATACTTCTTCTCATCGAAAGCCATCTGACCATCCATCAGATAAGCATTGACTGCGTTGTCATCGTCAGAGAATTCATCTTTGATGAGTTGGATAGCCTTCTTGAGTTCGTCCTTCTCTTCGCTCTTGTATTGGCCACCATTGTACAGGTTCTGCATGTGGATGAAGGCGAAGTTAGAGCGCAAATCTTTCTGCTCAGGATCGTTCTTCAGTGCTTCGATTCCCTGTACGAGATACTTGTTCTGCTTTGCCTTGTCCTTCTCACGATAGTAGTTGGATAAAGAGTTGTATGCCACTCCCTTGTACTTTGTTGGGAACAAAGCTTCGTAAGCAGAAATGATTGTTGACTCAGGTGTACCCTCAATGTTGAAGTAAGACTGGGCACGGAACACCTTTGCGTAAGTGATCCATTCCTCAATCTTTTCCTTCGTGAATTCCTTGGTGAGCGTATTGTTCTCCAGATTCTTCATGAGGCTTGACTTCTCCATGATGTCAAGGAACTTCTCAGAATACTTGACACCTGCCTTCAGTTCTTCCTGATTGTCGCTGTTTGATGCATTCTGTGATGCCTGCAACAATTGGAGCGCTGCGTTGGCTGCCAGAATCTGATTCTTCTGATGAATCGGATCCTTTTCTTCTGGCTTCATCTTGGCGTCCTGTGCCAGAAGCTCGTCATACTTCTGGAGATAGGTGACCAATTTAGAGCCAGTCTCAAGAAAATTCTTCTTGAGTTGCTCGTTGTCTGGGTCAGCCTTCACTTCGTTGTTTTCTTTATTATAGAACTCTTGCTGGATGTCAGAAGCAACCTTCCACGTGTCCATGTCCTTGTTGGTGAACTCGTTCTGAATGGCAGATTCAATCAGTGGAACGGCTGTCGCAAGTTTCTCGAAGTCAGTCTCCTTACGGCCAAAGGCCTCGTTGGGGATAGAAGTCTCATAAGTGGACTTCGCTTTCTTGAAAGTGGCTTTGGCCTCTTTCTCGGCCTCTTTCTGTGCCTTCAAGGCTGCCTTATCCTGTGCATAAGCAGAGGAGATAAGGAAAAGGCCTACCATCATCAAAACTAATTTTTTCATAATTGATTCGGTTTTTAAAAGTTTATAAATCAGGTTATTTTATTCTTGAGTATTATTTGTCTCTGGTGTTTCAACGCCTTCTTCAGTCTGGTCTTCAGGGTCTTCAGAGTGTTCCACCACGCAGACAGAGCTGATGACATCATTGCGCTTCTGAATGTCGATGAGTTTCACACCTTGGGTGTTGCGTGAAGACTTCTTGATGTCAGCCACAGCTAGACGAATCGTCACACCGCTCTTGTTGATGATCATGATGTCCTCATCCTCCATCACCTTCTTGATGGCAACCAGTTTGCCTGTCTTCTCAGTGATGTTGATGGTCTTGACACCCTTACCATTACGGTTTGTGATACGATACTCTCCGATAGTTGAACGCTTGCCAACACCCTTCTCTGAGAGTACCAGGATGGTTGGCATATCAGGGTAGAGCTCAGCATCCGTTTCGTTCTCTTCGGCAGTCTCGTCATAGCCTTCTGGCTTCGTGAGGGCAATCATGCCTACTACCTCATCTTCCTCGTCTTCATCCAGACGCATAGCTTTCACACCTGTAGCGTTACGTCCCATGTTACGGACTGTGCTTTCGTTGAAGCGGATGGCACGACCATTATGGTTGGCAATGAGGATTTCGTCCTTGCCACTGGTGAGGAGCACCTCAACCACTTCGTCGCCTTCATTCAAGTTGATGGCGATGATACCATTGTTGCGTGGACGTGAGTAGTTGACGAATGCCGTCTTCTTGATGATGCCCTTGCGTGTACAGAAGATGAGGTTGTGGCTGTTCACCCATTCTTCATCATTGATGTTCTCAATGCAGATGAATGCTGTCACCTTGTCATCGCTGTCGATGTTGAGGAGGTTCTGGATGGCACGACCCTTATCCGTTCGTGAACCTTCTGGGATGTTATAGACCTTCATCCAGAAGCAACGTCCCTTCTGTGTGAAGAACATCATGGTGTTGTGCGTGTTGGCAGGATAGATGAACTCGATGAAGTCCTTGTCGCGTGCCGTTCCACCCTTCACACCAATACCGCCACGAGCTTGAGTGCGGAACTCGGTGAGGGTAGTGCGCTTGATATAACCGAGGTGGCTGACAGTCACGACAACCTCTTCCTTCGCATAGAACTGCTCTGGGTCGAAGTTTTCGCTGGCAGTCACGTCAATCTCCGTCTTACGCTCGTCGCCCCACTTCTCCTTCACTTCGAGAAGTTCGTCCTTCATCACCTTCTTGCACAGTTCTGGGTCATCCAGAATCTGCTGGAGATATTCAATCAGCTTCATCAGGTCGTCATACTCTGTATGCAGTTTCTCTTGCTGCAGACCTGTCAACTGGCTGAGTCGCATGTCCACAACATACTTTGCCTGTGCTTCGTCGAATCCGAAGCGCTCCATCAATCGTGTCTGAGCATCAAGTGGCGTCTTTGATGACTTGATGATCTGTACCACTTCGTCAATGTTGTCGCTGGCGACGATGAGAGCCTCGAGCAAGTGTGCGCGCTCTTCTGCCTTTTGCTTGTCAAACTTCGTGCGACGAATCACTACATCATGGCGGTGGTTGACGAAGTAGCGGATGCAGTCCTTCAACGAGAGTTGCTTTGGACGACGGTCAGCAATGGCGATGCAGTTTACAGCGAACGTGCTCTGCAAGTCTGTCAGCTTGAAGAGTTTGTTGCGCACTACATTGGCATTGGCTTCACGCTTGATGTCAATAACGATGCGCATACCCTCACGGTCAGACTCGTCATTCACATTGCTGATGCCATCAATCTTCTTTTCGTTTACCAATGCTGCAATCTTCTTGATCAGCTCCGACTTATTGACGTTATAAGGAATTTCGCTTACAATAATCTTGTCGTGTGTTCCCTCTGACTCAATCTCTGTCTTCGAACGGACAACGATACGACCACGACCAGTCTCGTAAGCATCTCTGATGCCGTCTACACCACAGATGATACCACCAGTTGGGAAGTCTGGACCCTTGATGTACTGCATCAGGTCGGTGCTGGTCATCTCTGGATTGTCGATGTAAGCGACACATCCGTCAATCACCTCGCTCAGGTTGTGCGTAGGGATGTTCGTTGCCATACCGACAGCGATACCTGTGGCACCATTCACCAAGAGGTTAGGGATGCGGGTTGGCAGTACAGTAGGCTCCTTCTCCGAGTTGTCGAAGTTATCGACCATATCCACCGTTTCCTTGTCGATGTCCTGCAGCATCGCCTCACCCAATTTGCTGAGACGTGCCTCTGTGTAACGCATGGCTGCTGCACCATCACCATCGACTGAACCGAAGTTACCTTGTCCATCCACCAGCGTGTAACGCATAGCCCAAGGCTGTGCCAGACGAACGAGTGCGCCATACACAGATGAGTCGCCGTGTGGGTGCAAGTGACCCAGCACATCACCCACGATACGTGCGCACTTCACCGTGGGCTTGTCCGACGTGTTGCCGTGCTTGTCCATCGAATAGAGGATGCGTCGGTGCACAGGCTTGAAACCGTCACGAACTTCAGGAAGGGCACGAGCCACAATGACTGACATCGAGTAGTCGATGTAGCTCTTCTTCATCGTTTCGTTAATCTCAACTTTAATGATTCTGTCTAAATCTTCCATTGATTATGATTGAATATTTTTGTTTGTTTCCTATATATTAAATATGTGTACAAAGTTACCGATAATATTTTGAACTAACAAAAAAAGAACGGCATTTTAACCGTTCTTAAAATAAAAAACCTTAAATACGGGCTTAAAATGCCTCGTTTTTGAGTTTTGAGTTCTTTTTCGAGGGGGTATCGTGACACAGACTTGATGCCCATACGTGGAAAAAGAAGGGCGTTTTCTCCTATCCTAACGATTGCAGGAACTTCTCCGCTCTTTCCAAATCTTCCGGTGTGTCGATGCCGATGGTCTCGATTTCGCTGATGCCTACCTTGATCTTATAGCCGTTCTCCAACCAGCGCAACTGTTCCAACGATTCAGCCAGTTCGAGACTTGATTGGGGCAGGGCGGTGATCGCTTTTAGTACGTTGGCACGATAGGCGTAGAGGCCGATATGCTTGAAGTAGGTGTGTCCCTTCAGCCATTCTGCTTTCTCCTTGCCACGTGTGAAGGGGATGATGCTACGTGAGAAGTAGAGAGCCTCCATCTTCTTGTTCACCACCACCTTGGGAGAGTTTACATTCTCCAAGGCCTTAAATCCATCTTCTGGTTTGAAGGGCTTCACGAGGGTGGCGATATCCACGCTTTCATCATCGAAACACTGACGGATGGCCTCTAACTGTTGTGCCTGAATGAAGGGTTCGTCACCTTGGATATTCACGATCACATCATATCCTGTACCCACCTTTGTGAATGCCTCCTGCACACGGTCTGTGCCACTCTTGTGGTTCACACTGGTCATCACAGCTTTGCCGCCAAAGGCTTGCACAGTATCCATGATGCGCTCGTCATCAGTGGCTACGCACACCTCATCAAGCACACCTTCCACCTGACGATAAACTCTCTCAATGACAGTCTTGCCTCCCAATATCGCCAAAGGCTTGGCTGGGAAGCGGGTCGATGCATATCTTGCTGGTATAATTCCTATGAACTTCATGGGCTTCCTGGGTTTAATGGTCTTCTTGTTTCGAATGGCGAGATTCGCCCAATGCGTGGGCTGATTAGAAGAAGGCTTCGTCGTATTCTACTTGGTCTTCCTCGACGGGGTTCAACAATCCTTCGGCACTTGGCAAGGACATCAGTTCGTTTTCGCAAGGCTGGTAATCTTCTGGAATGTCGAACTTGTCCTTCTCGCTGATGCCAAAGAGTTTGCTGTTATAGATTTTTCTCATCAGTTTGCCGAAGATAGGCAAGGCTGCTCTTGCACCCTGACCGAATGCCATGCTGCCGAAGTGGATGTCACGGTCTTCACCGCCAACCCAGCTGGCAACGACGAGTTTGGGACAGAAACCGATGAACCAACCATCAGCATTGCTGTTTGTCGTACCTGTCTTACCACCCAAGTCACCAGTGATGTGGTAGGCACCACCACGCAGTGCACGACCCGTACCTTCGTTGATAACTGCCTTCAGCATATAAATCATCTGACTTGCTTTCTCCTTCGAAAGCACCTCATTCATGCGTGGGGTGAAGTTGGCGATGACATTGCCTTCTGCATCCTCAATACGAGTGACTAGCAGGGGCGAATAGTGGATACCCATGCTGGGGAAGATGGTATAGGCACTTGCCATCTCACCGATGCTCACGTCACCTGAACCCAGTGCGATGGTCAAGTTCGGTTGCATCGTATATGTGGAAATCTTCAACTGCTTCTCGAGGAAATCGATGAAGTTCTGTGGACGGATGAGGTTCAGCAGATACACTGATGCGTGGTTGTTCGAGTGGGCGAGTGCTGTCTTCAGCGGTACCATACCCAGAGCACTACCTTTGGGTGTCCAACCACCATAGTTCTTAGGACTGGCATCCACATAATCGCAAGGCGTGTAGCCCAGGCTGGTGAGTGCCTGCGAGTAGAGTAGAGGTTTGATGGTAGAACCCACCTGACGGTGACCAGGACCCAACACGTTGTCAAAGGCGAAGTGCTCAAAGTCCAATCCTGGTACGTATGCTTTCACCTGCCCGTTCTGTGGGTCGATGGCACATACACCTGCACGCAGGAACTTCTTATAATAGATGATGGAGTCACGAGGACTGATTCGCCTTTCCTCCACGTCTGGGTTGTCGTAGGAACTGCCATACTTGAACAGGCGCATATCAATAGGGGTGTTGAATGCCTGCATGATCTCTTCGTCACTCATGCCATCTGCTTTCATCACACGATACCGTTCGCTCTGGCGCACATAACGGTCGATGATTTTGTTCATCTTATCCAAAGTGATTGACTTGTAAGGCCCTGTTCTCGAATACCTGATTTCATTCTCGAATGCAGGTTGCAGGTATTTCGCCACGTGCTCGAAGAGGGCTTCTTCTGCCATCTTCTGCATACGGGTGTCGATGGTGGTGTAAATCTTCAGGCCATCGGTATAAATGTTGTAATGCGAACCATCCTTTTTCGTGTTCTTGTTGCACCAGCCATACAAGGGGTCTGTTTCCCATGCCACAGAGTCGTCGTGATACTGCTGTCCCTGCCATGAGGCATACTGGCTACGTTCAGGACGTTTCGCCATCATGATGATGCGTAGATGGTCACGGAAATAAGGTGCGGCACCTTCCTTGTGTGAAGTGATTTTGGGTTTTGGCAGCAACGAGAGGGGTTGTGCCTTCACTTCATCCATCTCTGCCTGGGTGATATATCCTTCCTTCACCATTTGTCCGAGTACCACGTTACGGCGCTCCACACATCTTTCGCTTTGCAGGTATTCGCCGTTCTCACCACGCTTGTAGGGGTTGTAGAGCGAAGGGTTCTTACACATGCCCACCAAGATGGCGCACTCGTTTAGGTTCAAGTCGATGGGCTCTTTGCCAAAGTATGTTCTGCAGGCGTTCTTCACACCCACACCCATATAGAGGAAGTCGAAGTAGTTGAGGTACATTGTTATGATTTCCTCCTTGGTGTAGTAACGCTCCAATTGCACAGCGATGAACCACTCAATGGGTTTCTGCATCATACGTGCTCCGTCAGAGTGGGCCACATCCGAATAGAGCTGCTTCGCCAACTGTTGGGTGATGGTCGAACCACCACCGGCACTGCGTTGACCCATCAGCAGACGCTTCACTACCGCACGTCCCACAGCCTTCATGTCAATGCCTGAATGCTCATAGAAACGGGCATCCTCTGTTGCCACCAGAGCGTGTACCAGATTCTCTGGCAGGGAATCATATGGTACCATCAAACGGTTTTCGCTCGCATAGCTCCAAGTGCCAATCAGTTTGTTGTCCGCTGAGTACACACGCGAAGCATATTTGTTGATGGGGTTCTGGAGATCGCTCACAGGGGGCAATTTCCCTAACCATCCCTGTGAAATGGCAAACACGCCAAAGAACATCAGAAAGATGATGAAACCGGTCACCATCCACCATCCCTTAATGGCTTTATTCACACTTGATGTATCGTTGTTTTTTTTGCTGATACCCATAATGCTTTGTAGAGTTTCTGTTAGATGCTATGAAATGATATGCAAAGGTACGAATATTCTTGGTAGCCGAAAAGGAAAAAAGGAAAAAGCTATCCGATTTAGTCCCAAAATGGCACAGAAACGCTCATTAAACATAAAAAAAAGTGAAAAAAGCAGAAAAATGTTCTTTCTGTTAGAAAAAAGAATTATCTTTGCAAAAACATAAAAACTAAAGTATAACCATGACAGAAATTGGAATCAGCGAATACGCGCGTCAGCAGATAAGAAAACTCTTCTCTCAGCGCAATTCAGTCAACACGCTCAAGCGTGACCCTGAACTCACTCAGATTTTCGATAATTTCGCTTTCGATGAGGCTCTCAAGCTCACCGAAGAGCCAGTGTTGGAAAAGACCCGTTGTATGTGCATCCTTGCCAGCACCATCGGTTGTAATGCCATGCGCCAGTTTAAGGTGTATGTGGATGTATGTCTTAATGTGGGTGTCAAGCCACGTGAAATTCGTGAGGTCATCTATCAGACTGTGCCTTACGTGGGCTTCTCCAAGATGATTGACTTCCTCCTTGAGATGAATGAGGTGTTTGACGATAATGACATCAAGCTCCCGCTCGACAATCAAGGTACCACTACACCAGAGAATCGTCGAGAAAAAGGACGTGAATATATTGATGGTGTTTTCGGAGCTGGTACAGCTGAGCAGATGGAGAAGAATTGTCCCAAAGGACAAGAACACATCATCGAATTCCTCGAGAGTTATTGCTTTGGCGATTTCTACACCCGCAATGGCATCGACATGCAGCATCGCGAATTGGTTACTTTCTGCCTCTTGGCATCGATGGGTGTAGCACAGCCACAGCTTGAGCAACATGGATTCGGCTGCAAGAATATGAAAATCAGTAAGAAAGAAATGGTAGCGGTGCTCACAGGTATGCTCCCATACATCGGATTCCCCAAGACACTCAATGCCCTCACTGCCATCAATAAGGCTTATCCAGAGGATGAAGAATAAGATTTTCTAACGCGATAGCTACGCCGTCGTCATTGTTGCTCCATGTAACCATGTCGGCGGCTTTCTTTATCTCCTCAGCAGCATTTCCCATCGCTACTCCCATGCCTGCAAATTGCAGCATGGGAGTATCATTATAACCATCACCAAAGGCTATCAGTTCCTCCCTCTTCATGCCGATTTTGTCCAATAAGATGGATAGTCCCTTTGCCTTGTCAATTCCCATCGGCACAATCTCCAAGAAGAATGGTTCACTACGGAACGCCCCTGCCTTTCCCTTCAACGTCTCCTGCATCTCTACCTCTAACGCAGGGAGTAGGGTAGGGTCACCCGCGATGATACACTTCACAATACCTGTTCCTTGTACTGCTTCTAAAAAGTCATCCACCTTTCTAAAATTCATCCTGTTGCGCATCACGGAATATTGGATGTATTCATTGCCTTCCACCTCGCTCACCACCTCTTTCCCGATGTATGTCATGATGGGCATACCATGTTCTCTCGCGTACATATAAATATAAGGTATCACCTCCTCATCCAGAGTTTGTGCATGCAACCGCACCTTCGTTCTCCAGTCATAAATCTCCCCACCATTATAGCTCATTACGTATCCGTCAAACTCCTCCAGATGCAGCGCGTCTGCCACATGCGCTGTTCCAAATGTGGGACGTCCAGAAGCCACAGCCACCTTCACGCCCATCTCTTGTACACGGATGAGCGTGTCCACCGTACGTTGCGAGATGCACTGATCACTCCTTACTAACGTACCATCCAGATCCAATGCAATAAGTTTATACATAACTTCTAATTCATCAATCTCCTCCAAAAAAAATGCCACACTCTGAACATAGGTTCCCACAGACATTCCGATGGAAAGTAACGCATCATGCGGATATCACGCTTGATACGCTGCCAATTCTTCTTCAGTGGATTGTCTGCCTTGATATTATCCGTGTCATACTTCCCAAAGTTACCTCCACGAAGGATTTCCTCCAACAACACCCTTCCCAATTTCTCATCTTTCGGCGCAATTAGGAATCTCTCCTCCAATCCCAGTATCTCGTTCAGCACCCACATCACCGCTCCTGCAATTTTTTCCATACCTAAATACCGAAAGGTTTCTTTCCACTTCTCACCTCTTATCTCAAACATCTCCCCTCTGCAAAGCAAATAATAATAATCTATAATTTGTCTCAACCCAATTCCTTCGTGCAGCAGGTGGTTATACACATGCGACAGCAGGAACACCACATTGAACTCTGCAGTAGGCACACATACCTTGAAATCAGTACCTTCCGCATCCTCATTGTGCGGCAGTTCCTCCTCATGTGCAAACTGTTGGGGCGCCATCTTCTCAAACCATTGCTGCAATCTCCGATTATGGACAGGGTTGAAAATGAATGATGGTCGGTAATGCACTTCAACCTCTACGCCATCACACGCCCCCCCATCAATATGATGATAAACCGCTTTCGCCCCTGGATTCATACTCTTCACAAACCGAATCACCTCCCTCACTTTTGACTTCTTTCCCCTCAATAACCTATAACCTCTAACCCATAACCTCTCACTTCTCACCCATACATCAATATCCCCTGGATTCCTCAGATACGGATTCGGGTAATATAGTCCATTCCCCTGTCCTTTCAGGATACAGCTCTCAAACCCATTCCTTTTTAGTGTCCTCGTCACCTTCATAGCCGCCTCATTCACCCTCTTATTCTGTTCCTCAATCTGATGCGCCACAATTGCCCATTCCATCACCAAGTCCATTACTTCCTGCTCGCGACCCCTTGCTCCTTGTTCCTCAAGAATTCTCTTCACTCCCTCAAACATTACACCCATAATTGCTTGTTCATCTGCAAACTGAAATAAATCCTCCCAATCGACATGCTCCATCCCCTTCGGCATTCCCACCTCTGGATTCAAAGCATATCGCACCATCTCCAAATATATGTGATTCTCTTTCATGCTACAAAGGTACGATTAAGCGAGCGAAAAACCAAATCAATTTGAAATAATTCATATTCTCCTCAATAAAATCTCTGCACTCTCTGTGCTTTCTGTGAGACATGAATAAAAACAGCAGCGGTGAGGAGCCATCGCTGCTGTTTTTTCTATACGCCAATAATTTACAATCACTAATCTAAAAATGATATTATCAGTAGTTGATGGTGTTTTCTCCGTTCCATTTGGTATTGAGGGTGACGGAGAGGGATGCGGAACGAGAGGTTGGGTCGCTTTCTCCAGAGAAGAAAGTGCCAGTGAAGCGAGTAATCTGGTTTTGTTGGAGGGGAATGTCGAATTCACGTTGTTGGATCACGTTGGCACTATTATCTGTGGCGGTGACCTTCAGTTTGATGGTGCCAGTGAGATCATGGAGGAAGGTGTAGAGGTCGAATTCCTTCTGACCTTGTGGGTTTAAGAAGGTCATTTTCTGGGTGGATTTGACAGATCCAAGTCCTGTGGCAGCATCGAAGGCTCCAGAACCGCCTGTATATTCGAATTCCAATTCAGCGACTGAAGTGGGGATTGCGTCATTGATGATGAAACGACAGAGTGCGACGATTCGTTTAAGCGTGAGGGAGAGGGTGAGGTGCTCGTCATCAATAGTGATGCTCTCGCTGTAAAAGAAAGTATCGGTATAGCCTGTGGCGTTGGTGAATTTAATCTGTGCGGGGTTGGTCGATGTGGGGTTACCACTGCTGCTATGTGCTAAAGCTACGATACGGTAGTTGCCGGGGTCGAGTTGGATAGTAGTGGTACCGAAATCGCTGTCGCCTACCTTCTGGATGATATTTTGGATGCGTTTGCCTTCTTCGTCATAGACGAGGAAGTTGATGCGCGTGCATATGTCAGAGGCCACGGCACGAGTGGAGGTGAAGGGCATTTGTTCAATCTGATAAATGGTCAAGGTGAGGTTGCCCTTGGGAGAATCCGTGGTCTCGTCGGGAAGGTTAAGTTTCTCGCAGGAGGTTAGTGCTGCGAGAAATATAACAAGAATAACTCGAATTGATTTCATATGTGTTTATCAATAATTAATAGTTGATGTCGATGACAGGACGGAGGTAAAGGATTGCTGCAAACCCATTAGTGTTCCATATAAAATTGTCTTGCTGGTTTTGTCCCCATTCAAGGTCATCATCGTCTTCACAGAAATAGCCTTTTGAATTGCCTTGACTGCTGATGGTAACGGCTTGGGGATCCATGGTGAAGATGCTTACCTCTTCGAGGGTGGGGAGGCGCCAGTCGTTGGTGATGTTGATGGGTTTGTCGAGGGCGGCCATGGGGCCTGTAAGGGCGGCACGCCATACTGCTTCTGTGGCACCTGATTCTGGTGCTATGTATTCCAGCTGTTTCTCTTTTGCGAGGAGAACTGCTGTGCGCTGGGTCTCATCGGCGCTTACTACATAGTAGCCATTGCAGAAGGCGCCAGCGATGGGACGATAGACCGTATGGGTTTCGTCATATTCGAATTCCACAGAGGTGTCTGTTCCCCATGCCTCGGCATTGATGGAGACGTTGAGGATGGCGCCTTGTGCTACGTTGTGGGTGGCACTGATGGTGACGTGGTGGTTGGCTTCCAGCGCTTCCTCTGCAGTGAAGGTATAGCTGTCTGTGCCAGTGGCTGTGGTCAGTATTATCGTGATGGTGGGTACACCCTTGGAGGGGAAGAGGATCTCTGCAGGCAAAGCGGACCATGTGGTGCCATCTTCTTGTTTGATTAGATTAACAGTATAGTCGGTGGAGGAAGTTGCGTCATAAGTTCCATCAAGTTTGATGGCACTATAAAAGGAGGATAGGGTAACTTCCACTTTTGTGACATCGGTGGGAATAGATTTCAACTCGATTTTGTCGAGGGAGAAGACTTTACGCTCTAAGGTGAGTGTTAAGTTTTTTTCGTCACCATCTTCCAATGTCACGGATCCAGTCTTCATGACTAAGTCTTCCATCACCTTTCCTGAGACTAGGGTGATTAGACTGGTGGGGGTGGCTGTAGAGATGATGGGTAAGGTGTAACGTGACAAATCTGCGCCACCCACAGCATATAATGTATAAGTTCCTGCTTTGAGGGATGTCGTGGCTGGTAGGTTGGGATCGTCAATTGTGAGTTTGGTCACACATTTATCTGCCTCGTTGAAGATGTAAATCCATGCTTCCGCCACCTCCTCAGGGTCACCTACACCACGGGTGGAGATGGTCAAGGTGGCTGTACTGTTTTCCTCGTTAACAGTCGAGGTTTCATCATTTAACACTACTTTCTCACATGACGCAAGCGCCATCATCGTACATAAGATGTAGACCAGTCTGAAAAGTTTCATGGAATATGTTGTGGTAAGCCGCTGAAGAAAAAATAAATGATTAAAATAAAACGAATATTAGCCCATGGTATAGACGAAGCCAACTGCAATGATCATGAGGATGGCGACAATGAGGAGAGCTATCTTGCCCCATTTTTCCATCTTGTGACGCAGGACAATGGCATTGAGGCTCCGCTCTTTAAAGCGGGTCGCATTGTCTTTCTTATGATGATGATGGTGATGGTGCGTGTGAGTGGGTTGTTCCATTTAGAATGATAATTAGGAGTTTGGAGTTATCGGAGGATGTTGACCACAAGGGAGGCGAGAGATACAAGAGCGCCGGTGATGGAAATCCAGATGGTTGTGGATTGGCCTATGCCTGAGTTCTTTGCCTTCACCTTGTTGGGCTCAACATAGATAACATCGTTTTGCTGGAGATAATAATATGGTGAGTTGATGATCTCGGCGTCGTTGAGGTTGAGGGTATAAACATCCTTTTGACCTCTTGCATTCTCGCGGATGAGTTTCACGCGGTCGCGGACACCATAGATGGTGAGGTCACCTGCTTGTGCCAATGCCTCGAAGATGTTGATTTTCTCGTTACCTACAGTGAACATGCCTGGTCGGTTAACTTCACCGAGTACAGAGATCTTATAGTTGGACATGCGTACGGTGACGATGGGGTTCTCTTCTGCATTCATGTAGCGCTGAATCTTGTCATGGATGAGTTTTTCACATCCTGATTTGGTGAGTCCGCCCACTTCCAGAGTACCTACTACAGGGAACTCGATGCAACCGTTATTGTCAACGAGGTAGGTCTGGAGAGTTCTACCTCCTGTGTTCAGTCTAGATACACCACCAGATGTGTTCATCTCACTGGAGATGGTCAAGTTGAAGGGTGCGGATGCTTCAGGATTCACGGTGTTGACCGTGATGGTCAAGATGTCCTTTGGCATGATGCGTGCATCATAGAGGTATGCAGAACGAGAGAGATCTGTATAGTCACTGTTTTGGAGATAAGCAACGTTCTTTGTGCTGCCACAGGAGGATAGAATCACTGTCGCAATGGACAAGATGAGAAAATGATAGAGTTTCTTATTCATATTTATATTGTACATATTTTATTATTATCAAGTTTTATTATCAAGAAATAGAGAATCATTATGACTCCTAAAAAAGTTGCCACCAATGGCGCTTGCGGCGAGCGGAGGAGTGCTGGTAGTTGGGACTATCTTCATAGTCCTTCAGTCCTGCGTATGCCTCGTCAATTAGATGGCGCCATTTCTTGCCACGGGTAACCATCCGATAGATAGTGCCCCAATCGGGTAGACCGCCGATGTTGCGGTCGTCGATGAAGATGTCTGCCTTCAGTTTGCGTGTGAAGTGGGGGTTGTTGTCGGTGGTCTCTTCTGGATAATCGCGATTGGCGGCATAGAATTCCACACCACGTTCGCGACACCAGTCCAAGGCTGCATCGAGGAGTTCTCCTTCACGACAAGTCCAGAGCACCACGCGATGACGGTCTTTGATAAGCATCTTCAATGTCTCGATGGCAAAGGGAAGCTCTTGACCAATCTCTGGATATTTATTCTCGACTATGGTTCCGTCGAAATCAACTGCAATGACCATTGGGAGGGTTTAGAGTTTGGGGTTTAGCGTTTAGAGTTATTTCTTGATGGAGTCATCGTTCTTGTTGCCATAGTGGGACTCGGCATACTGACCATAACTGCCATAATTGCCATAGTTGCCATAGCCGTACTTGCCGTAGCCATAACGTCCATAACCGTAGCGACCGTATTTGCCGTAACGTCCATAGCCATAGTAATAGCCATACTTGCGGCGTGACATATCGATACCGTTGAGCACGATGCATGGATTTGGCATCTTACCCTCCTTGGAGAGGCTGTTGATTTGACCGAAGGCAGATTTTGGTGTGTAGTCGGCACGGCAAACGAAGATGGTGATGTCTGCTTGCTGACCAATCTGGATGGTGTCGGTCACCAGTCCAACAGGAGCGGTATCTAAGATGACATAGTCATATTGTGCACGGAGAAGGCTCACCACCTGAGCAAAGTTCTCACGGGCGAGAAGCTCTGTGGGGTTCGGTGGTACAGGACCTGCCAACAGCAGGTCGAGGTTTTCGTTCACACCCGATTGCTGGATCTGTGCTTGCAACGCTGTCTTGGTCACTTTGTCGAGGGTCAGCAATGAGGTAATACCTTCGAAACGATCAGGAATGCCGAAAAGGCGTCCCAATGCTGGTTTACGGATGTCAAGACCACAGAGGACAACCTTCTTACCCAAGAGAGCGAACGACACAGCCAAATTGGCCGCGTTGAAGGTTTTGCCCTCACCTGATGTGGATGACGTGAAGCAGATGACTTTCTGGTCGCCTTGCAACATGAACTGGATGTTCGTACGCATCGAGCGGAAGATTTCGTCAATTTGATTGTTCTTATTTGCTTGTACCACGATACCAGCCTTTTGCTTGACATTGTCGGAAGCCACAGCTACATCGGCAATGATAGGCAGGTCGGTGAGGCGCGCCACATCTTCATGCCCTTCAATCTTATAGCGGAAGATAGAGAAGAGCCAGATGATGAGACCTGGAATAGCAAACGCGAGGAACAGGGCACCTGCGAGAATAATTAACTTCTTGGGGCTGACCTGTCCTACCAACAAGGGTTCATCAATCAGTTTTCCGTTGTCGGCAGTGGCAGCCAAGGCGATGCTGTTCTCCTCACGTTTCTGGAGCAGCAGCATATAGAGGGTTGACTTCACATCCTGCTGGCGACCCACCTGATTGAGCACACGCTCCTGGAGTGGGGCAGCAGATACACGTCCTTGGAATTTGGAGAACTGTGACTGGATGCCTTGGCGGTTGATGTCGGCAGAGTGGCGTGCCTGCATGAGGGCGGTGCGGATGCTCTGTTGCAACTCGTCGATTTTGGCTGTCATTGTCTTGACCTGCGGCGCTTCCTCACTGGCAGCTTTCAACAGGTGGTTACGATCCAAGACTGCCTGATTATAACTGTTAATCAAGCTGGTGGATGCTGCATCGGTTACACCTACATTGGAAGGAATGAGCTGATATTTGTTTTGTGGATCATTCACATATTCGCGCATGTAATCGAGCATCTCCACTTTTGAGTTGGCCTCAGAGAGACGTGCTGAAAACTCGTTGGACATCTGTACAGACTGAGAAGCATCTGCCATAGAAGTCACAGCATTCTGTTGCTTAAATTCTTGAATTTCTTTTTCAGTACCACCTAACTCTATGTCAATCTTTGCCATACGGTCGTTGATGAATTCCTCTGTACGCATGGCTACTTCGTTCTTATCTGCATTGGCCTGACGGTTGTAGCAGATGCAGAGTTGGCGCAACACATCCATACCACGACGATAATTCTTGTCTTTTAATGTCAGTTCCGCAATGGACGTCAACTTGGAAGTTGGTTCTATGGTGAGGCGGCTCAAATATTCCGTTGCGACCTGCATCGGTGGACGGATCGTGACGTAGTAGGCCTTTCCCTCTTCCCATCTTCTGCCAGGATTTTCTGTGATGGTAAGGGTGCCCAACTCGGTCTTATATGTAGCAGGCAAGGTCTTGATACGACACTCGAATGGTTTTCCTTCATGACTGCCACCCATGACCAATCCTGTCAACAAATACTCCTTCCCTTCTCGCCAAACTTTCATGTCGAGCCACTGTGTTCCCTCTAAGAGGTTAAAGTCGAGTGAATCGAGATGTTCAGGGTCGAGGTCGATGTTGATGGGTTGCTGGGCGTAAATGATAGCATCCTTGACGCGTCCTTCACGACGATACTCTGTGTAAAGTTTCAGGTCTTTCACCACATCGCGAAGCAGGATGCGTGACTGCAGCACTTCCACTTCGTTGTCGATACCCGTGGAGTTGCTGAGGAACCCCAAGTCCTCCACGCTTGCCAACATTTGTGAGGCACTGTTTGAATTGCTCTGATCTTTGATGAGCATACGAGCGGATACCTCATAGACGGGCTCTGTATAACGTAGGTAGATCAGTGCGCCACAGATACAGATAATGAGTGACAGCAGGAACCAGTGCCAGTTGAGCACCAGTGCTGCAAAGATGGTTTGAAAGTTCAGGCGACTTTGTCCTGCACCTCCAGCATCTTCTTCCAACAAATCCTCGAGTTCTTCGAGAGTGATTTTCTTTTCGTCTGACATTTTTTATTATTGATAGTTTATAATTGACAATGTTACTTGTATATCTTTCAATGGCACTTGTAGATACATCAACCCCCTCTGCCATAATATCAAATTGGATGCAAAGGTAGTCATTTTATTTGGTTTAAAAGATAAAAAATCATGAGAAATTCTTTAATACGTCCTTTTTTTTCTTTTTAACCAAATATTTTTCGCTACCTTTGCAAAAAATAAAACAGACGATTATGAAAAAAGTGTTTTTGAGTTGGATGTTGGCGCTGGTGGCTGCATCAGGTTGGGCGCAGGAGCAGTTTACGGGCATATGGCAGTGTGAGGAATTGAAGGCCTCGATTGTTATCAATTTGATGGAGAAGAAGATACCCTTGAAGGACTTTGAGGGAGAGGATACGTATGGCTATGTGAGGGGAGATTTGAATGGTACGTGGGTGATTTTGAAGGTAAAGGAGGTGAAAGACAAGAAAGCGGTGGTGAGGATGGTGAGCGACATTGGTTATGATGCGCAGGATGTGGAATTCCGTTTGACAGATGAGAATACTTTGGAGATGAGGTTGGTGGGTGATCAGGTGATGAAGACGACGTCGGATGGAAAGTATGTGAAGATGCCAAAGGTTGTGGTGTTTAAGAAGAGTTGAGAATTGATAATTGAAAGTTTGGAGTTTTGGAGAATTATTTGGAGACGTTTAATCCTCCGCAGCGAGCGGCGGTGGAGTATTGTGAGGGACCTTCGTTGGTGATTGCTGGTGCGGGATCGGGTAAGACTAGGGTGTTGACCTATAAGATTGCTTACCTGATGGAACATGGCTATCAGCCTTGGTCGATTTTGGCATTGACCTTCACGAACAAGGCTGCGGGGGAGATGAAGGATCGTATTGCGAAAATTGTGGGGGTAGATTATGCAAGAATGTTGTGGATGGGTACGTTCCACAGTATCTTTCTTCGTATTCTGCGTCAAGAGCATGAGAAAATTGGTTTTTCGAATAATTTCACCATTTATGATGCTGCCGATAGTAAGAGTTTGGTGAAGTCCATCATCAAAGAGATGGAACTGGACGACAAGACATATAAACCGAGTATGGTGTTGGGTGTGATCAGCAATGCGAAAAACCAGTTGGTGACAGCGGAGCAGTATGTGTCTAATCGTGCGAATGCCCAGATGGACGCACGTCATAATATGGCAATGTTGGGACAGATTTTCATGCGCTATTGTAGTCGTTGTAAGCAGAGTGATGCGATGGACTTCGATGACATATTGCTCTATACTTATATGTTATTTGAGAAATACCCCGAAGTGTTGGAAAAATGGGAACAGCGGTTCAGATATGTATTGGTGGATGAGTATCAAGATACCAACTATGCACAACATCGAATTGTGTGGCAATTGACCCGTCATCATCAGCATGTTTGTGTGGTTGGAGACGATGCTCAGAGTATTTATAGTTTTCGTGGTGCAAATATTGATAACATACTGACATTCCAAAAGATATATAATGATGCGAAGTTGTTTAAATTGGAACGGAATTACCGTTCGACTCAGAATATTGTAGAGGCAGCGAACAGCTTGATTAAGAAGAATACGCACCAGATTCAGAAGGATATTTTTTCAGAGAATGATAGAGGGGAAAAGTTGCATGTGTTGGACACACATTCAGATCTTGAAGAGGCAAAGATGGTGGTGAATGCCATCCGCAATATCAAGCGTAGAGAGGGGTACGAATACAATGATTTTGCTATCCTTTATAGAACTAATGCCCAAAGTCGTGTGTTTGAGGACACGATGCGGAAAGAGGGATTGCCTTACCGCATATATGGAGGACTTTCGTTCTACCAGCGCAAGGAAATCAAAGATGTGATTGCGTATTTTCGTTTGGCAGTGAATCCGAATGATGAAGAGGCATTCAAACGTGTGATCAATTACCCTGCACGTGGTATTGGACAAACTACGGTGGCAAAGATTTTGGCTACAGCGACCCAGCATGAAGTGAGTCTTTGGAGTATTATCAACAATCCAGAACAGTATGGATTGGGGGTGAATAAAGGAACATTGACGAAGATTGGGTCATTCCGTGAGATGATTGAATCGTTCATTGAGAATGTACACAAAATGCCTGCCAATCAGATCGGTACGATGATTGTGAAGCAAAGTGGCATTATTGCTGAAATCTATCAGGACACCACACCTGAGAATCTGTCGAGGCAGGAGAATGTGGAGGAATTGATGAACGGTATGCAGGACTTCTGTGACATGCGGATGGAAGAGGGCAATGAAAACATTTCGTTGACTGATTATCTGTCGGAGGTGTCGCTGATGAGTGATGTGGACAGTGATAAAGGTGATGATGAACATAAGGTGACATTGATGACCATTCATTCTGCCAAAGGTCTGGAGTTCGGTACAGTCTTTGTAGTGGGTTTGGAAGAGGGTTTATTCCCCAGTGATATGGTGTCGGGCAATCCACGAGAAATGGAAGAGGAACGTAGATTGTTCTATGTTGCCATTACGCGTGCCAAGACCTATTGCTACTTGTCGTATGCACAATGTCGTTTCCGTTATGGGCAGATGGAATTTTCTTCACCCAGTCGTTTCTTGAAAGACATAGATTCGAGATATTTGGATAGGCAACAGAGTATGTTCTCGTCTAGGAGAAGCTTTGATGATGATGTTCAACTTCCTTGGCAACGAAGAGGAAGCCTGTTTGGAGGTGGCGATAAGCAAGAAAAAGCGCGTCCTTTCCGACCTACGATGCAACCTAAGCCCATAAGTCCTATAAGACAGGGGTCAAGAAGCCCAAGCCCTCAACTCTCAACCCTCAACTCTCAATCGTCAGCTCCCAATTCCCTTTCCGTTGGTACGCGTATTCTTCATAACAGATTTGGCCGTGGTGAAATTCTTCGTATTGAGGGAACAGGCGACAGTACAAAAGCAACGGTACAGTTTGAAAATGTGGGTACTAAGCAGTTACTATTGAAATTTGCAAAATTTGAGATCTTATGACGTTGTTGGAACAAAATATTGATCAGATTCCTTCGCCTTGTTATGTGGTGGAGGAGTCTTTACTGCGGAGGAACTTGGCATTGATTCGCAGTGTGGCACAACGTGCGGATGTGGACATCATCTTGGCATTCAAGGCATTCGCCCTGTGGAAGAGTTTTCCGATATTCCGTGAGTATATCAGTCATACGACAGCCTCGTCATTGTTTGAGGCACGACTGGCCAAGGAAGAGTTTGGCAGTAAGGCACACACGTATTCCCCTGCTTATACGGAAGAGGAATTTGAGGAGATATTGGACTACTCCAACCATATCACATTCAACTCGTTGAGTCAATATGAGCGGTTTGCGTTGAAAGTGCAGGGTAGGGCATCAGTGGGTTTGCGCGTCAATCCGGAGTATAGTGAGATTGAGACGAAGTTGTACAATCCTTGTGCGCCAGGTTCACGTTTTGGTATCTTGGCACAAGATCTTCCAGCGCAATTACCTGGTGACATCGAGGGTTTTCACATCCATTGCCATTGTGAATCGGGAAGTGATGTTTTCGCGCGTACATTAATTCATATAGAAGAGAAGTTCTCAAAGTGGTTCCCGCAAATCAAATGGATCAACTTTGGTGGTGGGCATTTGATGACACGCAAGGATTATGATGTGGAATTGCTCATCAAGACCTTGCAGGACTTCCATGCACGTTATCCGCATCTGAAAGTGATTCTCGAACCAGGCAGCGCCTTTGCTTGGCAGACAGGTCCACTCGTGACCAAAGTAGTTGATATCGTGGAGAATGCGGGTGTGAAGACCGCCATCATCAATGCCAGTTTCACCTGTCACATGCCTGATTGTCTGGAAATGCCATATCAACCAGCCATTCGACACGCTAAGGGACAGGAGGCAAATGGGAGGGAGCAGGAGAAATTTGTATATCGGATAGGTGGCAATTCTTGCCTTTCAGGAGATTTTATGGGCTGGTGGCGTTTTGACCATGAACTGCAGATAGGGGAGACCCTGATCTTTGAGGACATGATACACTACACGACCGTGAAGACCAATATGTTCAACGGTATAGGTCATCCATCTATTGGTATGCTGCATGAGGATGGCACGTTTGAACTTTTCCGAAAGTTCACTTACGAAGATTATCGTGACAGGATGTGCTGAAGAAGAAGGGAGAATACATGAGAATATAACTGAAGGAGGCTCGGCAATCACTTGTCAAGCCTCCCTCTCTTATCAAAGAAATGAAAAAATGTATATTAGAAACCTATATGCAGATTAGAATCTTCCGCCTCCGCCGCCGAAGCCGCCGCCTCCACCGAAGCCACCGCCTCCACCGAAGCCACCCTCCATTGGCATGGCGTTCATGAAACCACGTGATTCACGAAGACCACGGCGTGCTGAAGCAGAACCAAACAGGTTGAATCGCCAGATGAAGTGAGCCATCACGTAACTGTAGATTGCGTTGGTCTCGCGGTCGGAACGTGACGTTGCGCTGATGTTACGGCTGATGTTGCTACGACGGTTCAGGATGTCGCGTGCCTCAATCGAAATGGTCGCCTGCTTCTTGTAGAGGAATCGGTAACTGATCTGCGCATTCCAGATGAGTTCGTTCGTATTCATGTTGGCAGAAGAGTAACCACGACGTGAACTTACGTTAATGTCGGTGGAGTAGCCGAAACCATTGTCGAAGTTACCAGTGGATGAGAGACCGTAGTTGAATCGGTAGGTACTCTGGTTGCCCGTTGCCACCATTTCGTTCTTCGTCTTGTTATAGGTGATGTTTCCGTTGGCACGGATATCGATATTGCTCAGGCGCAGGGTGATGCTCAGTCGCTCACCCAGGCTATAATCCTTCGTGGTGTTCTTAGAAGTCAACTTGGTCTGGCTCTGGTAGAGGTAGCTGACATGGTTGTTCAGCGAAGCATCTGTGCTTGAGTTCAGCGTCAGCTTGTCCCATCCCAGTGGTGTATTGAAACCGATGGTTCCTCTGGTGTTCCAGTTACCGTTGATGTTCTCTGGACGTGAACGTTGTCCACCGGTATCCTCGTAGTACTCCGTACGCTGGGCGATGCTGTTACGCGTGATTCCGTAGGTGAAGTTCGCATTGATGCTTTGACGTGTCGCCTCGAAATAGTTGTTGTAGTCGAGACTGAAGTTGTGGGTGAATGACGGCTTCAAGTTGGGGTTACCCTCGCGAATGTTCAGCGGATTGCTGTTATCCGTCAAGTTGAAGAGGTCCGTCATCTCTGGCTGCTGGGTGTTGCCTCGGTAGGTGAGGCGCATGGAGTGCTGACGGGTGAATCTGAGTCGAGCATTCAATGTCGGAGAAACACGTGAGATGTTACGGCTGGCAATCGTGTCCAATCCCTGATACTGATAGACCATCTTCTGGTTCTGTGCCTCCACACGGACACCGGCACTGATGTTCAGCAATTGTGTGATGTAACGCAGTGAGAACTCCAAATTGTGTGTCTTATTAATGTTGTCCGTGTAGCGTGACAATGAATCGCTCAGGTAATCCTTATAGTAGGCAGGAAGAGAGCCGTACCGATCGTAGTAGTCCCATATTTCCTGACCCTTTGCATCATCTTTTGCAAAGTCGTAGGTCTGACCGTCGGAGTGACGCTTCTGGTAATTGTAACTATAGTTGAGCTGTGCAATCAAGTTGCGCAGGATAGGCTCAGAGTAGGTGAATCCGATGCTGTAGTTCTTGTTGTCGGAAGGGTTGTTGCGAAGACGGAACGTCAAATCGGTAGAGTCATTCCTCTGGTGGTAGATGACATTTGACCAGTTGTAGTTTTTGTTCTTGTTTTCGCTGAGTGTACCATTCAGACGGAGGCTGATGTTACGTCCGTTGCTGCCTGTCACAGCTGAAGGACCGAACCATGGACCACCGCCCAATCGGCGATTCAGAAGGATGTTGCCGCTGAGGTTGTAATTATCACCGTTGCTCCAGCTGGATGAGCTGTTGTCGTTGACCTTGATGGTGTTGCTGATGAGATCCATCTGGTTGAGTGGGTCAGTCACGCCATTCTGATAGGGGTCATCGTTGAATGTGGCAGAAGAACTACCCGATGAGCTCTTGGTTTTGCCTGTAGAAATACGGGGCGTGAATTGGAGGGTGGTGACAGAGTCAATTCTCCATTCTACTCGGAAGTCGCTGTTGAAGTTGTTGTTTTTGTTGTCATTTTGGTTGAGGTTGTTGCTGTATGATGCCGCCCTCACGAAGTTCTGACTGCTGCTCTTGGTGTAGGAATGGCTCTTGTTGTAGTTGAAGCGGAAGTTACCGCCAACCTCCACATTGGGTAGGTCATACATCAGTCGTCCACCAATCTGTCTGGCCGTCGCATTACCGTTGCTGCCGGTATTGTTCTGGGAGCCGAGCACGTTGCCCTGCATCGTGTCATTGAAGCGGTTGAGCATGAGTCTGCCCGAATAGAGTTTCTCTGTACCGTATCCTGCATCGAGGTTTCCGAACCATCCTTGCTGGAAGCCCTTCTTGATGGTCAGGTCGAGCACAGTCTCTTCCTCACCGTCATCAATACCTGTGATACGGCTAAAGTCAGACTGCTTGTCGTAGGCCTTCACCTTGTCCACAATTTCTGCAGGCAGGTTCTTCATGGACATGTTCTGGTCATTGCCGAAGAACTCTTTACCGCCCACGAGGATTCTCCTCACCGTCTTGCCGTTCACCTTGATGGTACCATCCTCGACGGTCACACCTGGCAATTTCTTGATGAGGTCTTCGAGCACACTTCCTTCAGGCACTTTGAACGCGTCGGCATTGAAGATGAGGGTGTCATCCTTCACCTCCATTTCCTTCAGTTCCGCCGTTACCACCGCTGATGTCAGTTCGATGCTGCTCTGGGTCATCATGATGGTGCCAATGGCCATGTTGCCTTTGTTTTCCTTCTTGTTAACTGTGATTTTCTTGAAGAAATCACGATAGCCCACATACGACACCTTTAAAATATAGTTGCCGTCCTTCACGCTCTTGATGGAGAAGGATCCATCTCTGGTAGTGGCGTTACCAGCTACCATACGGGTTGTGTCTGTGGACATCACTCTGACGGTGCTGGCAATCAATGCCTCGCCCGTCTCACTGTCAATCACTTTACCTTTCAATGTCGATTGGGCATAAGAAAAGATAGCCGCCATCGACAAAATACTTACGAGAATAGTTCGTTTGGAAAAAACCATAGGGTTAGTCAGTTTTTTGGTTTATTTGGTTTGTTTTGGTTATGTCTATAAGACCGCTGACGGAAAAAAAAGTTTAAGAGTGGGACGAAAAAAGCAAAAAGTTTGGTCTTTTCTTGGTTGTGTTCTTATTTAATCGTACCTTTGCACACGATTTCGGGGGAGACCTTTGAAATCATTCAGAAAAAGAGAGTATTCACTAATTAAAAACAACTATGGACGATTATCCGGCGAATAGTATGAAGTGCCTGGGATAAGACTCACCTCTCACGCGGAGTTGAATGAGTCTTTGCCCCGAATTTTGTATTATTCTACAACAAGCAAAGATTCAGAAAACAATGCGAACATTCTGGAATTTTAATGGCGGCATCAAGCACATTGATGCGTGGGAGCCAAACTGCTGGGTGCAGGTGACTTGCCCAGTGGATGACGATAGGGAGTTTCTGGAGCAGGAACTCGGTATGCCAGACTACTTCATGGAGGACGTATCGGATGCCGATGAGCGTGCGCGTTACGACATGGATGAGGGTTGGCTCATGATTATCTTGCGTATTCCTCACCTGAAGAGTGTCTCTTCGAGGAGCCCTTACACGACCATCCCGCTGGGTATCGTGATCAAGGGCGACAAAATCATCACCATCTGTAATCAAGAAACGCGGATGATGCTCGATTTCGTGAATCATCAGATGCGTCGTGCAGAGGGATTCACCGATGCGGCCGATTTGGTGTTCCGACTCTTCTTGAGTGCGTCGGTATGGTATCTGAAATATCTGAAGCAGGTGAATGGCATCATTGAGAAGGCGAAGCGTGACCTCGATAAGCACATCGACAACAAGGACCTCGTGAACCTTTCCCGTCTGCAGGACTCGCTCACATACTTCGGAACATCCATTCGTGGTAACGAGTCACTGCTGAGCAAGTTGAAGTTCCGTTTGCCGGTCGATGAACTGGATGCCGAACTCATTGAGGATGTGAACATCGAGATGAACCAGGCGCGTGAGACCACCGCCATCTACATCAACATCCTTGACTCGACGATGGACACCTACGCGAACATTATTAATAATAATATGAATACGGTGATGAGGCTTCTGACGTCGTTGAACATGATCATCCTTTTCCCGACTTTCATCACGTCCATGTTCGGCATGAACCTCATCAACGGTATGGAAAGGTGGAAGATGGGTTTCCCGATCGCCATCATTGCCTGTGTGGTTTGCACAGCGGTGTCGTTGTGGTGGTTCAGACGGAAGAGGTGGCTTTGAAAAATTGGAAGAATGTAAAAATTGAAGAATTGAAGTTTTGTGCATCATTGCAATTTCAATTCTTCAATTCTTTCATTTTTTCATTGTTTTTCGTTCTTTTTGAAATAAAAAGAAAACAAGTTGCTATCCATTTAACTATTTATTAGTATCTTTGCATTCGATTTTGGTAAAAAGCAGGAAACATCATTATATCTAATCAACAAAACAAAATGAAAAAGTACAATTTCAATGCAGGACCTTCCATCCTTCCTCGCGAAGTGATTGAGCAGACTGCACAGGCTTGTCTTGATTTCAATGGTTCAGGACTCTCTCTCATGGAGATTAGCCACCGCGCAAAGGATTTTCAGCCAGTAGTTGACGAGGCAGTAGCACTCTTCAAGGAACTTCTCAACATTCCAGAGGGTTATTCCGTTCTTTTCCTTGGTGGCGGTGCAAGCCTTGAATTCTGCATGGTTCCTTTCAATTTCCTCGAGAAGAAGGCTGCCTATCTGAACACTGGTGTTTGGGCAACGAAGGCAGAGAAGGAGGCCAAGGCATTTGGTGAAGTGGTGGAAGTCGCTTCTTCTGCTGACAAGAACTTCACTTACATCCCACGCAACTTCGAGATTCCAGCTGATGCTGACTATCTCCACATCACGACAAACAACACCATCTACGGTACTGAGCTTCGTGAAGACCTCGACTCTCCAATCCCTGTGATTGCCGATATGTCTTCCGACATCTTCAGCCGTCCCATCGACGTGAGCAAGTACGCCATGATTTATGGTGGTGCTCAGAAGAACCTCGCTATGGCAGGTCTCACCTTCGTTATCGTGAAGGAAGACGCTCTCGGCAAAGTTTCACGTCACATTCCAACCATGCTCGACTACCGCACTCACGTGAAGAAGGGTTCTATGTTCAACACGCCTCCAGTGGTGCCAATCTACTCAGCCCTGATGAACCTCCGTTACATGAAGGCTCATGGTGGTGTTGAGGCAATGCAGAAGTTGGCAGAGCAGCGTGCAGAGATTCTCTATGCAGAGATCGACCGCAACAAGCTCTTCGTCGGCACAGCAGAGAAGGACAGCCGTTCACTCATGAACATCACATTCGTTCTGAAGCCAGAGTATCAGGACCTCCAGGACGAGTTCCTGAAGTTCGCTACCAGCCAGGGTATGGTTGGCGTGAAGGGTCACCGCGACGTAGGTGGTTTCCGCGCTTCTTGCTACAACGCAATGTCTGTAGAAGGCGTTCAGGCTCTCGTGAAGTGCATGCAGGAATTTGAAGCAATGCATTAAAACATCAACTTAAATAGAATTATGGCAAAAGTTTTAATTGCAACTGAGAAGCCATTCGCAGCTCCTGCAGTTGCTGGAATCAAAGAGATCATTGAAGGTGCCGGCTTTGAGTTGGCTCTTCTGGAGAAATATACTGAGAAGGCACAGCTGCTCGAGGCTGTGGCTGATGTGGATGCCATCATCATCCGCTCTGACAAGATTGACGCAGAGGTGCTCGATGCTGCCAAGAACCTGAAGATTGTTGTTCGTGCCGGCGCTGGCTACGACAACGTGGATCTCGAGGCTGCCACCGCTCATAAGGTGGTGGTGATGAACACTCCTGGTCAGAATGCCAACGCAGTGGCAGAGCTCGTGCTCGGTCTGCTTGTCTTCACCGTTCGTAACTTCTACAACGGCAAGGCTGGTTCTGAGCTCCTGGGCAAGAAACTCGGCATCCTCGCATTCGGTAATGTGGGTCGCAATGTGGCACGCATCGCCAAAGGCTTCGGTATGGAAGTGTCTGCATACGACGCTTATTGCCCAGCAGAGGCCATTGAGGCTGCAGGCGTTCACGCTGCTGCATCGCAGAACGAACTCTTCGAAACTTGCGACATCGTTTCCCTCCACATCCCTGCCACCGCTGAGACCAAGCAGAGCATCAACAAGGCGCTTGTGGGCAGCATGAAGAAGGGCGGCATTCTTATCAACACTGCCCGTAAGGAGGTCATCAACGAGCCCGAGCTCATCGAGCTGTTGGTTGAGCGTACTGATCTGAAGTACATCACCGACATTAAGCCTGATGCTGATGCCGAGTTCGCCAAGTTCGAAGGCCGTTACTTCTCAACACCTAAGAAGATGGGTGCCCAGACCGCTGAGGCTAACACCAACGCAGGTCTTGCAGCTGCCAATCAGATTGTTGGCTACATCAAGGAAGGTATCACTAAGTTCCAGGTGAATAAATAAATTAAGATTTTCGTTTTTACTTTTGTACATTCCTATTGTTATGGCAAAAGAGCCTGTGCAGTGATGCACGGGCTCTTTTACATTATATATGTGTATGTGTGTAGCAGCAAAACCCAAATTAACCAATTAACCTTTTAACCCATTAACCTTGGGGGGGCGAGAATGCGGTCGATCGGGAAGATCGGGAAGATTTTTTATTTGTGAATTTTTGTCATATTCGTGTTCGTTTGAAAAAAATGTCGTATCTTTGCACACGGAATACATTAATTTAATAACATAAGACTATGGCTATTGTAAAACCTTTCAAGGGTGTGCGTCCGCCGAAGGAGCTGGTGGAGCAGGTGGAGAGCCGCCCATATGACGTGCTGGACTCTGAGGAGGCGCGCGCCGAGGCTGGCGACAATGAGAAGTCGCTGTATCACATCATCAAACCAGAAATCAATTTTGAGCCTGGGACATCGGAGTATGATCCTCGGGTGTATGAGGAGGCTGCAAGGCAGTTTGCGAAATTCCAGAAAGAAGGATGGCTGGTGCAGGATGAGAAAGAGCAGTACTACATCTATGCACAGACGTCGTGCTTGCCAGCGAACGGCAATCAGGAGAAGACGCAGTATGGCATCGTGGTGGGTGCGTACAGCGGCGACTACCAGACGGGCGTAATCAAGAAGCACGAGCTGACGCGTGCCGATAAGGAAGAGGACCGCATGAAGCATGTGCGTGTGAACGACGCGAACATCGAGCCGGTGTTCTTCGCCTATCCAGACAACGAGGTGCTGCTGAAGCTCATCGACAAGTATGCGAAGACGGAGCCTGAGTATGACTTCGTGGCGCCCATCGACGGTTTTGGCCATAAGCTTTGGGTGGTGAGCGACGATGCTGACATCAAGACCATCACGGAGGAGTTTGCGAAGATGCCGAACCTATACATCGCCGACGGTCACCACCGCAGTGCCGCCGCTGCCCTGGTGGGTGCGGAGAAGGCAAAACAGAATCCGAACCATCGTGGTGACGAGGAGTACAATTACTTCATGGCAGTGTGCTTCCCTGCCAGTCAGCTGACGATTCTGGACTACAACCGCGTGATCAAGGATCTGAACGGTCTGACGTCGGAAGAGTTCCTCAAGGCGCTGGAGAAGAATTTCGTGGTGGAGAAGAAGGGGGCTGAGGAGTATCGTGCGAAGGAGTTGCACGAGTTCTCGCTCTATCTTGACGGCGAGTGGTATTCGCTGAAGGCAAAGCCTGGCACATACGACGAGAACGACCCAATCGACGTGCTTGACGTGAGCATCTCGTCGAAGCTCATCCTCGACGAAATCCTGGGCATCAAGGACTTGCGTCGCGACAAGCGCATCGACTTCGTGGGTGGTCTGCGTGGTCTGGGCGAACTGAAACGTCGTGTGGACAGTGGCGAGATGAAGACCGCTTTGGCGCTCTATCCTGTGACGATGAAGCAGATCATGGATATCGCCGACTCGGGCAACATCATGCCTCCAAAGGCTACGTGGTTCGAACCGAAGTTGCGCAGCGGATTGGTGATTCATAAACTCAGTTAATGGATTCATACAGAACGATACGGACATTGGCCGAAGGCACTTATAGCGAGAAACGCAGCAAGTTTCTCGCTTTTGCTATGCCCGTGCGTTCGGTGGAGGAGGTGAAGCGGCTGGTGGGGGAGTATCAGAAGAAGTACTACGACGCCCGCCATGTCTGCTACGCCTATATGCTGGGTGCGGAGCGGAAAGATTTCCGTGCGAATGACAACGGGGAACCGTCGGGTACGGCGGGCAAGCCCATCCTTGGACAAATCAACTCGAACGAACTGACCGACATCCTCATCATTGTGGTGAGATACTTCGGCGGTGTGAAGCTCGGTACGTCGGGTTTGATTGTGGCCTACCGCTTGGCCGCTGCTGAAGCGATTGCCGCCGCTGAGATTATCGAGAAGACGGTGGACGAAGAGGTGACGTTCTGGTTTGAATACCCGTTCATGAACGATGTGATGCGCATTGTCAAGGAGGAAAATCCACAGATTGTGTCGCAGGGATTCGAGAACGACTGCTCGATGACGCTCCGCATCAGAAAGGATTCGATGCCTCGTCTGAAAGCCCGACTGGAGAAGGTAACGACGCTTCGGATGGAGTGATTTCTTGCGTTCTGTCGCGAAAAATGGCACAAAAGTCATAATAAAACTTAACGGAAGGCTGGAAATTGAAAAATAGTTGCTATCTTTGTCAACACGATTGAATGAATTAATAAGAATTGATATAGATATGAATATTTCAAGATACATTTCAAGATACATGATAGCAGGGGCGATGTTGCTGATGAATGCATCGTCTGTGATGGCGCAGAAAGTGATGATTGGCAACTATGTCTTCCCCAAGGATGGTTCCACTTATTACGGAGAGCTGGAGGGAGGAAAGCCGAACGGTAAGGGTAAGACGACATTCAAGACGGGCGACACGTACGAGGGCGAATATGTGAAGGGCAAGCGTCAGGGCTATGGCGTCTATACGTTCACTGATGGCGAGAAGTACGAAGGCAACTGGCATCAGGATCATCAGCACGGACGCGGCATCTACTATTTCGCCAATAATAATAAGTATGACGGTCTGTGGTACATCGACTATCAGCAGGGCTTCGGCACGATGTACTACTACAACGGCGATAAATACACAGGCGAATGGATGCAGGACAAGCGTGAAGGTCAGGGACGCTACACGTGGGCGAACGGCATCTACTACGATGGCAACTGGAAAGAAGACAAGAAGTCGGGCAAGGGCACTTTCGACTGGCGTGACGGCTCCCGCTATGAGGGCGACATGGACAATGACATGCGCAACGGTCAGGGCAAGTACACCTATGCCAATGGTGACTTCTACACTGGCGGTTGGAAAGACGACATGATGCACGGTAAGGGCATCTACAAGTTCAAGAATGGTGACGTGTATGAGGGTGACTACCTAAACGGCGAACGTACAGGACAGGGCATCTTCACCTATACCGACAAGCGCAAGTATGTGGGTCAGTTCAAGAACGGCTTGATGGATGGATTCGGCACCTACACATGGCCTGACGGTTCGAGATACGAGGGCTATTGGGTGGAAGACCGTGAGCATGGACGCGGCAAGTTCACGGGTGCCAATGGCGACGTGTATGACGGCGAGTGGGCTGCTGGCGAGATGAATGGTGAGGGTGTGTTGCGCCTGGCAGACGGCACCAAGTTCAAGGGTCATTTCAAGGAGGGCATGAAGAACGGCAAGGGTGTGGAAGAGGCTGCTGACGGCACGCGTTTCGAAGGCTCATTTTTCAATGATCAGAAGGATGGCTCGTTTGTGGAGAAGGACAAGACCGGCAAGGTCATCCGCAAAGGCATTTATAGCCGTGGCAAGCTGATGGGACAGTAGCCAGCCCACGCGCTGGGCGATTTTCGTCATTAACGATAAAACAATCATATTTATAAACCTTAAATAATAACCGTTATGATTTTAGACACCCTTGAAAACTTTGGCAAGTATGCCTCTCTCAACCCTTTGTTCCCAAAGGTGTTGGAGTATCTGCAGAACACAGATCTGATGGCGCAAGAGCCTGGACGTGTGAACATCGACGGCAACAAACTCTTCGTGAACCACAACGTGACGAAAGGCAAGACTGTGGATGACGCAAGGATGGAGACGCACAATGCGATGATCGACATCCAGATTCCTCTCTCATGTCCAGAGGTGATGGGATTCACGCCTCGTCAGTACCTGCCCAAGGCTGAATATGACGCAGCCAAGGACATCACGTTCTATCTGGAGCGTCCAGAGCAGTACATCACTGTGCATCCAGGCGAGTTCGTCATCTTCTTCCCAGAGGATGGACATGCTCCTTGCATCTCGCCCATCCCCGAATATAAGAAAGTAATTATCAAGGTAAAAGCATAGTAAATTTAAAAACTAACAACTAAAAACTAAAAGTAAGAGTATCCCCCATGCGGATAAAAGGTAGCTTAAACTTTTAACTTTTAGTTTTTAACTTTTAACTTTCAAAGATAATGGCTACAACAAAGAAATCGAAGGCGGCTTCCGAGAAGAAGGAGGCACCAGTAAAGCATATCGGAATCGTGAAGAATGACCCTTGGCTCGAACCTTTCGAGGGAGCCATCTGCGGTCGTCATGACCATGCCCTCTGGAAATTGAACGAATTGACCAATGGCGGCAAGCAGACGCTCTCTGACTTCGCCAGCGGTTATCTCTATTTTGGTCTGCACAAGACTTCCAAAGGTTGGGTGCTGCGCGAGTGGGCACCCAATGCCACCGACATCTATCTGGTTGGCGATTTCAACAATTGGCAGGAGGATGAGGCCTACAAGATGAAACGCATCGACAACGGCAATTGGGAAATCAAGCTCAAGGCCAGTCAAATGCACCACGGCGACCTCTTCAAGCTGAAAGTCAAGTGGAATGGTGGAGAAGGGGAGCGCATTCCTTCCTATGCCAACCGTGTGGTGCAAGACGATACGACCAAGATTTTCTCCGCTCAGGTTTGGGCTCCAGCCAAGCCTTACGAATTCAAGAAGAAGAACTTCAAGCCCGACACCAATCCGCTGCTCATCTACGAGTGCCACATCGGTATGGCACAGGATGCGGAGAAGGTGGGAACCTATACCGAGTTCAAGGACAACATCCTGCCACGCATCAAGAAGGATGGCTACAATGCCATTCAGGTGATGGCTGTGGCTGAACACCCATACTACGGCTCATTCGGTTATCATGTCAGCAACTTCTTTGCTCCTTCCAGCCGTTTCGGTACGCCAGAAGAGTTGAAGGAACTCATCGATAAGGCTCACGAGATGGGCATTGCCGTCATCATGGACATCGTGCAGTCTCATGCCGTGAAAAATGAGATTGAGGGTCTGGGTAATTTCGCTGGCGATGGTTGCCAGTATTTCATGCAGGGTGGTCGTCGCGAGCATCCAGCATGGGATTCCCTTTGCTTTGATTATGGCAAGAATGAGGTGATTCATTACCTGCTTTCTAACTGTAAATATTGGTTGGAAGAGTTCAAGTTCGATGGATTCCGCTTCGATGGTGTAACTTCGATGCTCTACTACAGTCACGGACTGGGTGAAGCATTTGGTGGCTATGGCGACTACTACAACGGTCATGAGGATGACGAAGCCATCGCTTATCTGACCCTTGCCAACCTCCTCATCCATGAGGTGAATCCGAAGGCCATCACGATTGCTGAGGAAGTGTCGGGTATGCCAGGACTTGCCGCACCGTTCAAGGATGGCGGTTATGGCTTCGACTACCGCATGGCGATGAACATCCCTGACTACTGGATTAAGACCATCAAGGAACTCAAGGACGAGGACTGGAAACCTTCTTCGATGTTCTGGGAGACCACCAATCGCCGTCAGGACGAGAAGACCATCTCCTACGCGGAGAGTCACGACCAGGCACTCGTGGGTGACAAGACCATCATTTTCCGCCTTATTGATGCGGATATGTATTGGCACTTCAAGAAGGGCGACGAGAACTTCATGGCGAACCGAGGCATTGCCCTCCACAAGATGATTCGCCTGCTCACAGCCTCCACGATGAATGGCGGTTACCTCAACTTCATGGGTAACGAGTTCGGTCATCCAGAGTGGATCGACTTCCCGCGTGAGGGTAATGGATGGGGCTACAAGTACGCTCGTCGTCAGTGGAGCCTTGTTGACAATAAAGATCTTTGCTACCACTATTTGGGCGACTTCGACGAGGCGATGCTCAAGGTCATCAAGACCGTGAAGAACTTCCAGAAGACTCCTGTGGTGGAGGTATGGCACAACGATGGTGATCAGATTCTCGCCTTCTCTCGTGGCGACCTGCTGTTCGTGTTCAACTTCTCGCCCAACAGGTCATTCACCGACTATGGATTCATCGTGCCACAGGGCAGCTACGATGTGGTGCTCAACACCGACAGCAAGCTCTTTGGCGGCAATGACCTCGCCGACGATTCCGTTCGCCACTTCACCAATTATGATCCTATCTACGAGCGCGATGGCAAGGGCTGGCTGATGCTCTACATCCCAGCACGCTCCGCTGTTGTACTCCGTAAAAACGCTGAATAAAAGTGTACCGCTATTATTCGAAACCAGAACAGAAGACCGCAGGACTCATCCAGTACTCCTGCGCTCTTCTGTTTATGCTTTTCTCTTTCTGCTACTTGTTCTTCCTGCAAGGGGAAATCCTGGCAGAGGCACAGTTCGTCTATTCGAAGGGCATCACATCCTACAACATCCTGATTGGCGCCATCATCATCACGGTCATCCTGCAGATTGTCCAGTGGATTGTCAATATATCGTCGCGTCTGCCCTCCCGATGGTACGCCTTGTCCTACTTTCCCTCGATGCTCCTGCTGGCGATGCTCACCGACATCAACCAGGAGGCCATAGCGCATTTCTCCTTTGGCGCATGGCTGTGGGTAGCTCCGTGCGTGCTGGTAGCCTATGTCCTGCTGGTCATCTTTGTCAAGAAACTGCACGATGAAGAGTCCGCCTATCGACAGGACATCAAGTCGCAGATCTATCCTAACTTCATCATCCTCTTCCTGATGATGCTCGGAGTGGGGGCAGTGCCTCAGTCCACCGATGTCTTTCACTACGAACTGAAGGCCGAGCGTCTCATCCTCGCCAAGGACTATGAGGGTGCTGCCGCAGTGGGCAAGCGCTCGTTGCGGTCCAGTGCCCGTCTCACCCAGTTGCGCATGTATGCCCTCTCCAAGCAGGATTTGTTGGCCGAATGCCTGTTCGACTATCCGCAGTACTACGGTTCACAGGGTCTCCTCGACATTGCCGACACCTCCTCCCTCGAGCGCTTCACGACCCAGGACATCTGCTTCCATCTGGGAGCCTATTGCGGCACGAGCATCCACACCGCCGACCGCTACTATCGGCTCATGTTGGGCGACACCATCTGCAACCAGCACACCGCCGACTACTATCTCTGCAGCCTCCTGCTCGACAAGCGTCTGCCAGAGTTCCTCCGTCAGTTGCCGCGCCACTACAACCTCGCCGACAGCATCGCCGGAGCCTACGACAACCTCCCCAGAGCCTATCGCGAGGCCCTTCTCCAGATGGGCAAGAAGCCCTACGCCCTCCAAGGCAAGATCGTGATCGGTGCCGACACCCTTGCCACCCTTTCCGACCGCGAGATGGTGGCCCGGTTCCGCGACTACACCGAACGCAAGGCCGAGTTCACCGACGCGACCGAGCGCATCAACCACACCCACCGCGAGTATGGCAACACCTACTGGTGGTACTACGACTTCAGCCACCTCGCCAAGGGAGAGCTTCAGCAGGCGAACACGAATCCATCGAATCCGCACGAATAATATATAAATGTATAGAAAACATCGGGAGGACGCGCTCTTTTGCGGCATCCTCCCGAATTGTTTCTACGATTGCTTTGGCATTAATCTTTGTTTCAGCCGCTTGTTGAGCAGGTTGCACAGCTTCTCAGGTTTCATGGTGAGATTGGCGACTTGAATACAATCCTCAGCACCCATAATGATTCGATTTATCTTACGGCCGATGCGGTCCATGCCCTTTGCCTCGCTCTTCTTCTTGGCTTCCACGTCGGGCTTGTAGTGAATGCGTATATTGGTGGTTTGGGAGAAATAAATAAGGTCGAAATGGTGGATATCAGCGAAGTTATATTCCTTTTTACCGACGATGACTTTATCTTCCTTGATGATGATAGGAGGTATATGTAATACCCGCTCACGAATAAGAACGGAAAGACCCCAAAGAAAGGTCCCACCTGAAAGCAGTAGTAAAGACCAATTCCATATCCAGAACCGAGCGTTTAGACCTTTGGTAATAGGGATGAGAAAAACTATTGATAATCCCAACAATATAAGAAGAGGGGGCAGAGCCATCCAGACCTTGTGATATAATTTGATTTCTTCCATTGATGATTGTTTTATTTGCCTGCAAAAATGTTTGCTTTTCGTATTAAATCTATTTCACCGCCTCGACCGTGTATCCCTTGCGCCGCAGCATCGCAATCAGTCC
>JAEEGG010001303.1_pt1 | contig 68047 bp, 50 predicted proteins | sample 9134161 | NCBI WGS metagenome assembly JAEEGG01 (sample SAMN16246543, study PRJNA631951) | gut metagenome | biome: gut microbiome; feature: rumen; material: CR-attached | host: Bos | place: Iran: Karaj | collected 2018-10
GGATGCGGACTGAACACGATGCCGTTGCGGGTCTTCAGCGAGATCAGCGCCTTGAAGATCGCCGTGGACGTCGGATTCGTCGTCGGAATGATCCCGGCGATCACGCCGCGGGGCTCCGCGACTTTGATCATGCCGAACGCATCGTCCGTCTCAATAATCCCGCATGTCTTCATCGGCAGGAATTTGTTGCAGATGTACTCGGAGGCGTAATGATTCTTGATGACCTTGTCTTCCACCACGCCCATGCCGGTTTCCTCGACAGCCATCTGCGCCAGCGGAATCCTCATGTTGTTGGCGGCCAGAGCGGCGGCCTGAAAGATCCTGTCGACCTGTTCCTGTGTGTAGTTTGCGAAGACTTCCTGTGCGGCTTTGACTTTGGCGACGATCGCGTCGATCAAAGCCTTTTCCTGAGCGATCTTTTCTTCCGGAGGGATTTCCGGGAGAATCTTTTTTTTCTTATCCATCACTGCTCTCCTTGTTTGGATGGTGGGTTTCATGAAGAATGTTTGTTTTGTAATGATATTTTTTTATCATCACGGATTAATATACACCATGTTTCGCGAAAATACAAGGGGTAACATGATATTTTTTTATCTTCTCGCTCAAAAAAGTTTTTTTCCGCCCGAAATCGGATGGGGATGCCCGGTCAATCAGTCTCGGTTACGGTTTCCCCGGCCTCGGCCCGGCGCATTTTTGCGAAGAGGACGGCTAGCCCGCCCGCGATGACCTCCCGCTGGACGATCACGTCTTCCGGGACTTTGAGGCAGACATTGGCAAAATTCCAGATATATTTGATCCCGAGCGAAACGAGAACATCTGCGACACCTTGAGCTCCGACCGAGGAAACGCAGATGATCCCGACTTTGGGACAGGCCAGCTTCAGTCGCTCGCGGATTTCGGCGATGTCATAGACCTCAAAACCGTGTACCTCGCGCCCTATTTTGTCGGGGTCGGAGTCGAATACCGACTCGATCCGGAAATTATACGCCTGAAAATCCGTGAACCCGAGCAGAGCGGACCCCAGGGAGCCGACGCCGACCAGCGTGGCCGAAGTCGCGTGGTCCCATCCGACAAACTTCAGGATCGCGTCGATGAGGTCATTGACCTTGAACCCGAACCGTTTGTTGCCCGGAAGCCCGGTCATGGCAATATCTTTTCTGACCATGATGTGAGGGATGCCCATATACGCGGCAAGTTCGGCGCAGGAAACCCATTCCTGTCCGGCGAGCCGAAGCTTGAAAAGCCGGTGCAGGTAGGTCGGCATTCGCCGCATGGTCGGAGTGTTTTGTATTTTCATCGGGATCCTCTTTCTGATAATCACATGTTCTTAATATATCATCAGACACGCATTTTTCAATCCCGACAGCGTATTTTTTGTCCGGAAAGGCCGTTTTTGCGACTTCCCCTGATCACTCCCTTGAAGGGTTTCGAATCAAAAAAAGCATTTTTCTTCATGATGTGTTCCATTATTCCAGTGTGAGCAAAAGAACTATTCAAGTCTCTTTCTATTCAGTCTTGAGGTGAACCGTCAATGCCGATGACTTTCACCGTAAGGGGGATGCTTTTTCCGGCAAGCTCAAGCGCTTTCTGGACGATGGCAGTGGTTCCGCCGCAGCAGGGAACTTCCATGCGGGCAACCGTGACGGACTTGATGTCGTGGCGAGTGAAGATCTGCGTAAGTTTTTCAACATAGAGATCGATATCCTGATCGAGTTTCGGACAGAAGATGATCAGAACACGCCCGTTCAGCAAGTCTCGGTGGAACATGCCGCTGGCATGTGCTACACAGTCCGCCGACACCAGCAGATCCGCGCCATCGAAATACTCCGCGCCCGGGTTGACGAGTTTGAGCTGAATCGGCCACTGGCGCAGGGCTGATGCTCCGCCTGCGACGGTTTCCGGCTTCGGTGCGGCCGAAAAGCGTTTCATGGCAAGTCCCGGACACCCCACATGAGGAAGTTCCGGCACAGGGATGCCGTGCTGTTTCAGGTAGTCGACGGCAATGTCGAACAGTTTGAATTCGCCGTGCGATTTGAGATGCTTCAGGTGCGCGGCGATGGTATTCGCGCCCTGCTTGACGATGGTCTCCATCACGCGTGTTTCGTCGTAAGGTTCCGCCTCGCGCTCCACCACATGGATAGCGCCTGTCGGACATTCGCCGATACATGCGCCAAGTCCGTCGCAAAAGAGGTCGCTGATCAGCCGGGCTTTTCCATCTATGACCTGCAACGCCCCCTCAGGGCAGTTCGGAATACAAGCTCCGCATCCGTTGCATTTCGATTCGTCGATCTTGATGATCTTGCGTTTCATTGTTCGTTCCTTTCCTCGCTCTTACGCCTCATCTGCACCGAAAAACAGCTTCAGATCGTCATCTGCCGTGGTGATTCCGGCAATCCCGAAGCTTTCCACCAGAACCTTTGCGACGTTGGGCGAGAGGAACGCGGGAAGAGTCGGGCCGAGATGAATGTTCTTCACGCCGAGATAAAGCAGCGCCAGAAGAACAATGACCGCCTTCTGCTCATACCACGCGATATTGAAGCAGAGCGGCAAATCGTTAATGTCAGCGAGACCGAAGACCTCCTTCAGTTTCAGGGCAATCAGTGCCAGCGAATAAGAATCGTTGCATTGTCCGGCATCAAGCACGCGGGGAATGCCGTTGATGTCGCCGAGCGGGAGTTTATTATACTTGTATTTCGCACATCCGGCAGTCAGAATGACAACATCTTTCGGCAATTTCCTTGCGAACTCCGTGTAATATTCGCGGCTTTTCATCCGCCCGTCGCAACCGGCCATCACAACGAATTTGCGGATGGCTCCGGATTTTACCGCTTCAACCACCTTGTCCGCAAGAGCGAATACCTGCTCATGCGCGAATCCGCCGACAATCTTACCCGTTTCAAGTTCCTCGGGTGGGAGGCACGTCTTCGCTTGTGCGATGATTCCTGAAAAGTCCTTGATTTCTCCATACTTTCCAGGAATATGGCGGCAGCCGGGAACACCGACCGTGCCGGTGGTCCACAGCCGACCACTGTACGAATCCTGAGGCGGAACAACGCAGTTGGTCGTCATGAGAATCGGGCCATGGAATTTTTCGAATTCCTCTTTCTGTTTCCACCACGCGTTGCCATAATTTCCTGCGAAGTGCGGATACTTCTTGAAGGCGGGGTAATAGTGCGCCGGAAGCATCTCGGAATGGGTGTAGATGTCAATCCCCTGTCCCGCACTCTGTTCAAGGAGCATTTCCAAATCCCTGAGATCATGTCCCGAAATGAGGATGCCGGGATTGTTCCGCACTCCGAGATCGACTTCGGTAATCTCCGGATTGCCGTAAGCGGAAGTATTGGCTTTATCCAGCAGGGACATTCCATCCACTCCGTATTTGCCAGTTTCCATAGTCAGTGAAATCAGGTCATTTATACCGAGCGAATCGTCCAACGTTGCAGCCAATGCCCGCTGAATGAAGGCATCGATGTCCTCATTGTCCTGAAGGAGTGCGTTTGCGTGTTTGAGATAAGCGGCAAGTCCCTTGAGCCCGTAGGTGATGAGTTCGCGCAGACTCCGGATATCTTCGTCCTTCGTTGCCTGCACGCCCACGGTAGCTGCCTTGACATCGAATTCGTTTCGGCATCCCGACCACAGGGCTGCATCGGGCAGATTGGATGTATCCCCAAGTTGTGCGATCAGTTCAGCTTTCATCGCCAGCGTCTCTTCGATCGCCCGGATAATCGCTTCCCGGTCAAAGTTGGCATTTGTGATCGTGACGAACAGATTCTGCGTGATCCGATGGTTGACATCTGAGGAGACATTCTTTCCCTCCGCCCGAAGCCGAGTTGCAACAGCCCCGATTCCTTTGGTAACATAGACCAGCAGATCCTGCATGGCCGCTATTTCTGGTTTTTTACCGCAGACTCCACAGATGGTGCATCCTTTGTTGCCCGCCGTTTCCTGACACTGATAGCAGAACATTTTGTTTTCCATGATCGAGCTCCTTGTTTATGTTTGTTCAAGACAATGTTACGGATTTATTTGTTCTTTGACAGCACCGTTTTCAGGCTCGTCAACAGTTTTCCTCGTTCCCGCCTCAAATCGAATGCTCCATGCGACATCCCCCACTGCTTGATGAGCAGTCGCAACGGTCCCAATATCATCCGAAAAAGGGTATCCGTAGGAATGTCATCGCGGATTTCGCCCGCCTCAATGGCTTCCTTGAAGTGTTTGAGCATCGTTTTGTGATGACGCTGCATCATTCCGAAAAGAATCTGCTCCACCTCGGGGTCGCCCTGGAACAATTCTTCCGCAAAGACCACACGCGCCAGATCGGGTGTGGCAAGCACCAGTTCCGTTCGATGAACAATAGCGGCTTCGATGGCGGTCCATCCGTGCGCTGGTTCAACGTCATCCGCACTCTCCTCGAAACGCGAGACCAGAGCCTGAATGATTTCCACTTTGTCGTGAAAATGATAGTAAAGCGCGGCATCGGTCACGCCGAGTGCCCGACTCAAATGCCGGATCGTCAGATTGCGTATTCCTTTTTCCGCGATCAGATGCAATGCGACATCGACGATCTCATTCTGACGTTTGGTCAATTTTTTCTCCATCTGCCTCTCCATTCTGGTTGGTGCTACTTAGTGAACACTTATTTAATATACTCCCGTTTTATTCTTTGTCAAGAGATAGATATAAAAAAAAAGAAAAAAAGAGCCCCTTGGGGGAAGATTAGCTCCCGTTCCTCACCCACATCGCAATGGCTTCAAGGAACCTCGGCACGACTGCATGGAGCTTTACGGGGCCGATGCCGGGAACATGGTCAGAACAAAATCTCCTGGTCTGGATGTTTTTCTCCATACGGCATTTTTTATCTGTGAAGTTGTTTTTCCAGAAAAAAATGCTATATTATCTCTGCGAAAAGGGTATACCGCAAACGGCGGTTCAAAAAAAGGAGCGAATATGAAACCATGGTGAGCAGTGAGGTGGAGGCGTGAGTTCACCAGCGCACCGCGCTGGTGATGCCTCGGGTGCGAGGCACTGTCGTGGAGAGAGGGGGGATGAGGGAGATGTTCTCCGAGGTCGGGATGGAGCAGGACCACGACGGGTTCCATGTGGTGTAGTTCAATGTTTTTTTATGTTGACGCGCTGGCGAGGATCCCATTGTCTTTATCATCGAAGATCTTTTGCGTGGCGAATTCGGCAAAGGCTTCTTTGTAATAGAGCCGCACAAAGACCTCGGATTCTTCGACGCCGAATTTGAGCGTAACGTTTTCTGCCGAGACGCCGGAAACTGTGACGCTGTTCTCGCCGTCCGTGTAGCTGAGCGAGGCGGCGTCCCAGTTGTCCATGCTTCCCTCGAGGAACCAAAGCGTAACCGAACCTTCCGCGAGCTGTTCGATCGTATCGGATCCCCAGTTTTCGCAGAATGTGAAGATGTCGCTGCCTCCGCCGCCGTGCATGGTGTCATCGCCGATTCCGCCCACGATCACGTCATCGCTGGACGCTCCCACGATGCGGTCGTTTCCGGCGTCGCCGAAGAGCATGTTGCGGCCTTTGCCCGCCCAGATGACATCGTCGCCATCGCCGCCGTAGATAAAGAGTTTGCTGCCAGCATACTCGAACCGCTGACTGGTCATGTCGACGATGTCGTCGCCGGCGCCAGCATTGATGTTCTGGAGCCGGAACAGCCTGGCCGTATTCTCCTCGATCTCGTCCGGCAGGACGGTGTAAACGTCGTCCAGGAAAAGGGCGTCGCCGCTTTCCGAATCGGTCAGGCACAGGATACCCGGATCGGCAGACCCGAAGAACAGATCCTGAATTCTGCCCTTTCCTGCGGCGGAGACCATTTCCCCGGTTCCCGACCAGTCACCTACGGAACCGGCGTGCTTTGCGTAATAAAGTCTGCTCCACGTGCCGTTCGGCGTGGCGAAGAACAGATCGTCGATGGCGTCGGCTTTGGACTGGAATACGCTCGGTTTGTCGTTCGTGTGGTCGGAAACGATTTCTTCGCCGACGTACCATTCATTGTCCTGCTCTTCGTCTTCCGTGTTCGCCTTCACGCGCCACTGGTGCGTCCCGGCAGGGAGGCCCAGCAGACCGACCGCCGTGCCAGTCGTTTCAAAAGCAAACGTATGTTCGAAGGAGTCCGTGGAGAATTGCACGCTGCACTGGGGTACAACTGCCGATGATTTCCACGACACCTCGTCCTTCGATCCGGTCAGGTCGTCCAGCACGACGACGTCGGAATCGTCGTCGATTCCGATGACATTGAGCGTGTACGGTTCGACCGCATCTTCCAGATCGGAGACACCCTCCACGAGAAGATAGTTCAAGGGGTCCATCGTGAGGTTGTATTGACCGTCGGAAAACTCGGCGGACTGAACAAGTGCGCCGTCCGCGTCGTATTCGGCGACGGTCCAGCCGTCCTGGCCTTTCAGCTGAATCCGGTATTGTTCCGTATGGATGTCTCCGATCCGGTAATAGTCCGTGTCGCCCTTGCAGGTAAGCAGCCCGGAATAAAATCCTTCGTCCAGCGGGGTCGCCTTGTAGATGGAACCGTTTCCGTTGACATGCGCTTCGTTTTGCCCGCTCCCGGCGTAGTCGAAGCGGTCGACGCCGGTCACGAATTCCGCAGTGGAGGAAAGCGTGACATGGCAGTTCGTCCCGCTCTGAAGCCGAAGATAATACGTGCCCGCAGCGAGATTCTCGAACGAAACGCTTCCAATCCCCGATGCAATGATCGTTCCGTCGGGGGACATCAGGGAAACCGTGACCTCCGCGCCGATGTCGTTAGAGACAGTGAAACCTCCCGCGGCTTTGTCCTCCGCGGTAATGAGGAAACTGAAGAAGGCCTCTCCGATCACATGGATGCCGTTGAACATCTCTCCCGACCCGGAGAAGCAGCCGAGACCGGATACGGCAACGGTCACGCCGGGGACAAGCCCGTCGACATAGGAAACGTTGAACGTGGCCGGCGGAGAGATCCTGTCCCCCGACTCCGCCAGATACGTTGAGCATAAGTCGTACAGCAGGCCGCCCCACAAAGGATTGGACTTGTAGGTGGAAATGATGTAGGATTTGACCGCCGCATCCGCTTTTTCCACGGAATCCCCCGAGCCGACAAAGCTTTCGGCGGAGCAGACCGTGTTGCAGACCGTGATGCCGCTTCCGCGCTTGGCGGGTACGCCCCTGTATTCGAGCACGATCGCATCCAGCGCCGCCTTTACGTCGGCGAGAGCCTTTCGGAATCCTTCGGATGTGTTCCCGTAATCGGGATCCGCCATGACGTCGCGGATCAGGAAGCCCAGATCGGACTGCTTGACTCTTTTACCGTCATAGAGGCATCCTTCCCGCGGCGCTTTGAGCAGCGCATTGATGAGGACGGTCTTGTCGGCGGCGTTGTCTGCCGCGGCAATCGCCTCGGCGAGGGCTTCCAGAGGCTCGGCGAGTCTGGAGACCGTGACGTCGACAGAGGTGAGCATGGTCACAACACCGGCAACTCCCGGCGATTCCACGTTCTGTACCATGATCGCCGCCATCTCCTGCACAGTCATATCCACCGTGATCGTGTTGAAGAAGGCATTATAATTGTAGGTCGACATCCCGTAGGACAAAGGTTCCGAGACCACGATGACATCCGTGCTCCCCGCCATCTGCGTCACCACGAGTTCCGACCCGAGCATACAGTTGTTGAGAATCACGAGCGGGAAAGTGCCTTTTTCCTTCAGGAGGTCGGACAATTCCGAAACCGTGAAGCAGGCTTCCCTATCCGGATAGGTCGTGATGTCGAAGCAGAGCGTGGTGTTCTCCCTGCCGTGGTCCCACACGATCAGGCCGTAGTTTTCGGCGGGCGACTTTTCCTGCGCCCAGTTCACGAACCGTTCCAGCGTCGCGATGGACCCGGTGTCGAGTTCTCCCCAGGATTCCCAGTCTACCGTCACGGTCAGCCCGGGACTGTAGGTGATCTTGCCGACGCGGGTGTCGGGCCAGATAGAATCCCATTGATAGGTACCATAGGGCGTCACATAATCTCCGTTCCTCGGGTTATCCACAGGAGCTCTGTCCGCCAGGACATAGACCTCAATCTCTGAATCGATATTTGCCTGCTGCATGGAGACGATATCGTAGAGGGCGCAATAGCTGATGTCGCTGTCGGCGGCCATGTACACCAGAAACGTCCACTTCGGCTTTTCAGACTTCACGACGGATTTGACAGTAATGCTATCCGCGATGCTACCGTCCGGGTTCCCGCCTGACACATCGTAATCCATTTTACTTCTCCTTACGCATGGGGTGTTGCATATGTACAAGTCTCAATATACAATCCAGCCGCTGTTTTTACAAGCCCCTGCGAAAAATAACGCAAAAGCATGCTGGGGGTATTGACTTTCTCCGTTTCTCCGCGAGCTCACTTTACCTCGTGCGTCGAGAGCGACGAGGACTTCATCGAGGATGACTCTTATTGTGGCTGTCCAAAATGCTGTATCCGCATCAGTTTCCCAGTTTCTCTAAATATTCTTTTGCCGGTTCGGAGCCCTGTTCCGCGGCTTTGCGAATCCATTTCACGGCTTCTGCATGGTCCTGTTCGACGCCCCTACCGTGTTCATAGCAGAGGCCGAGATTGAATTGCGCCTTGGCAAACCCCTGTTCCGCGGCTTTGCGGTACCATTCCACCGCCTCGGCAAGGTCTTGTTCGACGCCCCTACCGTGTTCATAGCAGACACCGAGATTGTATTGCGCCTGGGCATCGCCCTGTTCCGCGGCTTTGCGGAACCATTTTGCCGCCTCGGCCAAGTCTTCCGTGATGCCCCTGCCGAAGCAATAGCAAATGCCGAGATTGCGTTGCGCCTTGACATGGCCCTGTTCGGCGGCCTTGCGGTACCATTTCAGCGCCTCGGCATAGTCCTGTTCAACGCCCACGCCATGGTCATAGCAGGTGCCGAGATTGTGTTGTGCCATAGCAAGCCCTTGCTCCGCGGCTTTACGATACCATTTCACAGCCTCGGTATAATCTTGTTCAACGCCCACGCCATATTCATAGCAGTTGCCAAGATTGTATTGAGCCCCGACATACCCCTGTTCCGCGGCTTTGCGCCAATATTCCGCCGCCTTGGCATCGTCCTGTTCAACGCCATCGCCGTTGTGATAAAAAAGGCCGAGAAAATTTTGCGCATCGGCATGATCCTGTTCCGCAGCCATGCGGAACCACTTCACAGATTCCGCATGGTCCTGTTCGACGCCCGCGCCTTCTTCATAGCAGAAGCCGAGATTGAATTGCGACTCGGCATCCCCCTGAACCGCGGCTTTGCGGTACCATTTCACAGCCTCGGCATCGTCTTTTTCGACCCCCCAGCCGTTGGCATAGCAGACGCCGAGAAAATTTTGCGCATCGGCATGATCCTGTTCCGCAGCCATGCGGAACCACTTCACAGCCTCGGCATAGTTTTGTTCGACGCCCGCGCCTTTTTCATAACAGAAGCCGAGATTGAATTGCGCCCCGTCATAGCCTTGTTCGGCAGATTTGCGGTACCATTTCACAGCCTCTTCGAAGCTTTGTTCAACGCCCCAGCCGGTAGCATAGCAGACACCGAGACTGTTTTGCGCTCCGGCATGGCCCTGCTCAGCAGCTTTGCGGTACCATTTCACAGCCTCGGCAACATCTTTTTCGACACCCGTGCCATTGTAATAGCAGACGCCGAGATTATATTGCGCCTCGGCATCGCCCTGTTCCGCGGATTTGCGGAACCACTTCAACGCCTCGGCATAGTCTTTTTTGACACCATCACCTTTTCCATAGCAGGCACCGAGATTGTTTTGCGCCCCGGCATGACCCTGTTCCGCAGCCTTGCGGTACCATTTCACCGCCTCTTCGAAGCTTTGTTTAACACCTCTCCCGATATTATAGCAATCGCCAAGCGTGCGTTGTGCATCGGGATGCCCCAGATCCGCGGCTTTGCGGAGCCATTTTACAGCCTCGACATAGTCCTTTTCAACACCCTCGCCATTGTAATAGCAGGAGCCGAGATCGTGTTGCGCCTGGGCATGCCCCTGCTCGGCAGCTTTGCGAATCCATTTCACAGCCTCGAAATAGTCCTTTTCAACACCCTCGCCTTTATAATAGCAGACACCGAGATTGTATTGCGCCTGGGCATCGCCCTGTTCCGCAGCTTTGCGGAACCATTTTGCCGCCTCGGCGCTGTCTTTTTCAACACCATTCCCGGTAATATAGGAGACGCCGAGATAAAACTGCGCCTTTGCTTTTCCCTGATCGGCAGCTTTCTGAAGCTGTTTCACATCCTGGCGGGAAACCGGCGTGAAGAGTGTACAGGCTGAAAACGAAGCGGCGAAAACGAAACAGAACAAAAAAAGCACGCGGCTGAAAGGTTTCATGACAGTCTCCGTTTTGGTATAAGCACAATCTTTCTTGTTATTGAAAATAATAATAATAATATATCGCTATTCAATAAGAATTTCAAGAAAAAAGCAGGGACCTTTTCTTAAAAAAATGCTCCATTCAAAAAACAATCTTAACTCTTAACAAGGACATCATCGAGACGGCCACGGATCTGCTGTCCAACCTCGACGCCGGGGAATATTACACCTCCATGGCGGCGAAGAGCACGAAGGCCAACGCTTCCGGCAGCGTGTTCTACAACGTCACGGCTACGTTTGACATGGCAAATGCTTCCGCGCTGGCTGATGTTTCCGGACTTGATAACAAGCTTGGTATGCAGAACGGAGGTTTGCTGGCATAATAACAACATCCCCCTCGGAGCGCAAGTTCCGAGGGGGGAGGAAATACAATAAACGCAACCCGGAAAAGGTGTGTTTCCAGCCTGAGATAAGAAGAGCCCTCTGCCCGCGCTTTATGCGAAGATTTCCGGCATTTTCTTTCCAAGCCAAGCATAACCGAGCATGTTTTATGCGAAGATTTCCCGAAAATTCTTTTCAGCGGATCACCGACCGCCGGGAGCGCGGAGAAAAGTTTGTTTATGCAAAAACTTGGGGAGCATTTATACGAAAAAGCAAACCTCTTCCTGTGGCATTTTGAGGGTAAAATTCAAAAAATGCGAGTGAGTAGAGGTCGTTTGTTCGAATGAAGTGCGCTTGCTCGGGAGACCATATACGCGAAATCGCAAACAAATCTGGAATCAAGCTCAAAAAAAGCACAGGTGTTTTAAGATTTTCTACTTGGAGTAGAAAATCTTAACAAACATAACAGTCGGAAACAAACGGAAAGTGGGATGTGGGGGACGTTCTAGAAAAAAGGCAGGGCTTGACGCTACAGATGATCTTTTTCTCCGTTCGGGGTTGATTTCTCATCTATACGGTTTTTTTATCGAAAACCATACACTTGCTTCAAGGATACCTCATGGCTAAAAGATAATCTACCCGCAAACGCAAACAGAGAGTCAAACTCCCACTCGGCGTAATCATCGCCTTGGTCATTCATCGTTGCGCTGATAGTAGCTGGAGTTGCCGCCCGGCTCTTGAAGTTCGATGTTTCCTGGCTCTCTTGAAAGAGTGTATTAAACCGGGCTTGCTGGTCAAGCCATTACAGATTGTAACAGGTTGAGGTGCTGTTTCCTGCCCATACATGCAAAAATCGGCTTGAAAACCAGGAGGGCATGGGGTTATTATGCACTGGCAGTGGTGGCAGGCAACGGCTCGGGACATCCGTCCCGCGAGATTATGCTCACCTCAAAAGCTGCTTGACCATTGCTTGACCATTCGTGCATTATTCAGTTCAAAAACAACGCAAAACAACGGAAAAAGTCAAGAAACCATGAAGCCGTGCATTATGGGTGTAAACAACTGAAAATCAGGGCATAAAAAATGGAGCCAACGCTCGGAATCGAACCGAGGACCTGTTCATTACGAGTGAACCGCTCTACCGACTGAGCTATGTTGGCATTCCATGAAAATATAATCTAGCACGGAATCCGTCAAAAATCAAGATGAAAAACGTTTTTTTTAACAAAAAAGTAAGACGGGAGGCGTTCTTTTCAGGCCTGTTTCCTGAAATGCGTGCATTTTAGGGGGCGCCGACGCTTATCGCATGAGACAAAAGGAATCCGGCTCCGGTCTCAGGATTCTTTTTTGAGGCCGAGACGGTTCATGCGGTAGTTCATCATGCGCGGAGAGAGGCCGAGCTTGCGGCCTGCGGCGGAAAGATTGCCGTCGCTCTTTCGGATGGCGTCCTGAAGGATCTCGCGTTCGTAGTTGGCGAGCAGGACTTCGAGCGTGGAGGAGTCGTCTCCGAGCACGGCGGCGGGCGATCCGGAGGAAGTACCGGCGGCCTGAAGCGAGGGCGGCAGGTTCTGGGACTGGACGCAGTCGTCGGACGCGGTGAGGACGGCGCGCTCCATGCAGTTTTCGAGCTCGCGGACGTTCCCCGGCCAGCTGTAGTTCATGAGCAGATGGATCGCGCCGGGCGAGAGCTTGCGGATCGCCTTGTTGTACTTCACGTTCAGGTTTTCGATGAAATACTCGGCGAGCAGGATGATGTCGCTCTTGCGCTGGGCGAGCGGCGGCATCATGATCGGGAAGATGTTCAGGCGGTAGTACAGGTCCTCGCGGAAGAGTTTTTTCTCCATCAGCTCCTCGAGGTTGCGGCTGGTGGCGGCGAGGAAACGCACGTTGGAATGCAGCTCCTCGTTGCTGCCGACGCGCGAGAAGGTGCGTTCCTGCAGGAAGCGCAGGAGCTTGACCTGGGTCTGCATGGTCAGGTCGCCGATCTCGTCGAGGAAGAGCGTGCCTCCGTCGGCGGCCTCGGCGCGTCCGATGCGGCGGCTGACCGCGCCGGTGAACGCGCCTTTTTCGTGTCCGAAGAGCTCGCTTTCGACGAGGTTTTCGGGGAGGGCGGCGCAGTTCAGCGTGATAAACGGCTTGTCCTTGCGTGCGGAGAGCTCGACGATGGCGCGTGCAAGGAGTTCCTTGCCGGTGCCGCTGGCGCCGCGGATCAGGACTGTGGCGTCGGACGGCGCGACCTGGCGGAGCTGTTCGTAGACGAGCTGCATCTCGCGGCAGTTCCCGATCATCTTGCCGGGGGCTTTCTGAAGCATGCTGCGGAGCTTGCGGTTTTCCTCGAGCAGGGATTCGCGTTCGTCGTGAATCTCCACGCAGGCGGCCGCGGCGTCGGCGGTGATGTTCGCGATGATCTCCAGGAACGCGACGTCGCTGTCGAGGTCGGTGTCCGGGAGAACGGGACGGTCGATGGAGAGTGTGCCGATCACGTGTTCGTGATGGATCAGCGGGACGCAGATGAACGCGACCTGCTCGGTGTAATGCCGTGCGCCCGTCCGATTGAGGAATCTGGCGTCGTTGCGGAGGTCCGGGATCACATGGCTGTGCCCGGTTTCGGCGACGTGTCCGGTGATGCCCTCGCCGATGCGGTAATGACCGAGTTTCTTCTCGGTTTCGGCGAGTCCGCAGGAGACCTCGATCTTCAGGGTGTCGCCGTAAAGGAGGGCGAACGTACCCCGGATCATGCCCATGTCGCTTTCAAGGATGGCGAGGACGCTTTCGAGGAGCGCCTGCACATCGCGTTCACGGGTGATGACCGAGCTGACCTTCTGAATGACGAGGAGTTGCGGACTGGCAAGATTATTCATGATAATATAATATACATGTTTGGTTATGTTTTATCAAGGGGAAAACACCATCTCCTTTCATGTTTCGTGCCAAATCACGTCAAATCAGGCTAAATCGCGGATGATCTCCTGAACCGTTTTCTTCGCGTCGGCCATCGCGCGAACCACGAGCGAAGCGCCTGTGGTGCAGTCGCCGACAGTGTAGACGTGATGTTCGGGATCGGCGATCAGGCCGTTGCGGGGCGTGAGTTTGAGCTGGAGATCGGCGGCGGGTCCCTTCGGGTCGGCTCCGGTGAAGCCCATTGCGAGCAGGATCAGGTCGGCCTCGATGACGCGCGTGGAGTTTTCGACCGCGACGGGTTTCAGCGGCTTGCCTTCGGGCGTGGTCTCCCACTTGACGGAATGCACCTCGACGCCGGTCAGGACGCCGTTTTCGCCGAGGAACCGGTCGCTCGCCACGTTCCACTCGCGTTCGCAGCCCTCCTTGTGGCTGGAGCTGGTGCGGAGCATCCACGGCCAGGCGGGCCACGGCGTGGATTCGGAACGCGTCTCGGGCGGCATCGGCATGATCTCGACCTGTTTCACGCTCGCCGCGCCCTGACGGATCGCGGTCCCGGCACAGTCGCTTCCGGTGTCGCCGCCGCCGATGATGAGCACTCGCTTGCCCTTTGCGCTGACGGGGAGCGTGCGGAGCTCGCCGTCGTTCACGCGGTTCTGTCCCTGGAGGAATTCGAGCGCGAAGTGGACGCCGTTCAGGTCGCGTCCGGGGATGTTCAGGTCGCGGGCGCACGGAGTTCCGGTCGCGAGTACGACCGCGTCGTAGTTGCGGAGGAGATACTGCCCGGCGACGTCGAGCCCGATGCGGCAGTCGGTCTGGAATTCGATCCCCGCCTGGCGCATGAGGGAGATGCGGCGGTCGATGACGCGCTTGTCGAGCTTGAAATCGGGGATGCCGTAGCGGAGGAGTCCGCCGGGCTTGTGGTTCGCTTCGAAGACCTTGACGCTGAATCCGGCGCGGTTCAGCGCTTCGGCGGCGTACAGGCCGGACGGGCCGCTGCCGACGACGGCGATGCGTTTGCCGTTGCGGACCGCGGGGACGACCGGCTTCACCCAGCCGTTTTCAAACGCGGTCTCGACGATGACTTTTTCGCACTGGCGCACCATGACGGGATCGTCGTTGACACCGTTGCAGCACGCGCCCTCGCACAGGGCGGGGCAAATGCGGCAGGTGAATTCGGGGAAGAAACTGGTCTCGGAGAGGATGCGCCATGCGGTCAGCCAGTCGCCGTCGGCGGCGGCGCTGTTGAAGTCGGGGATCACGTTTCCGAGGGGACAGCCCGCGCCGTGGCAGAAGGGGACGCCGCAGTTGTGGCAGCGGAGCATCTGCTCGCGGACCTGTTCGGGTGCAAGGCGTACTTCGACTTCGTTGAAATCGCGGACGCGTTCATCCGCGGGACGGTAGATATCGTGAATGCGTTCGATCATGGTCAGTTGGCTCCTTTCTCAGCGGGCGGCGCGTGCGAGCGCGTTTCGGTATTCGACAGGGAAGATGCGGACGAATTTCGGGCGGTACTGCTCCCAGTCGGAGAGCATGCGCGCGGCCTTCCTGCTGCCGGTCTCGTGGAAATACTCCTCCAGCAGGGACTTCAGTTCGTGCTCGGCTTCGGTGCCGGACTCGATGCTTTCCAGGTCGATGCCGTCCGTGCTGCAGCTGAGGTCGAAATGGCCTTTTTCGTCATAGATGTACGCCAGTCCGCCGGTCATGCCCGCGGCGAAGTTCACACCCACATGTCCGAGCACGACCACGCGGCCGCCGGTCATGTATTCGCAGCCGTGGTCGCCCACGCCCTCGGCGACGAGCGTCATACCGCTGTTTCGGATGGCAAATCGTTCGCCCGCGATGCCGTAGAGGAAGATCTTGCCCGAGGTGCCGCCGTACCCGATCACGTTTCCGGCGATCACGTTGTTCTCGGCGTCGTAGCCCGCGTTTTCGGGCGGACGGATTACGATCTTGCCGCCGGAAAGCCCCTTGCCGACGAAGTCGTTGGCCTCGCCTTCGAGTCGGAGCGTGACGCCCTTCGGCAGGAACGCGCCGAAACTCTGTCCGGCAGTTCCGGTGAGGTTGACCTGAATCGTGTCCTCGGCGAGCTTGTTTTCCCCGAACTTTTCCGCCACGATCCCGGCGAGTTCCGCGCCAGCGGTACGGTCGGAGTTCGTGATGACGGCGGAAATGCTTTCCTTCTTGCCGTTCAGTTTCAGCTTCGGCAGGATGGCGCGGCGGTCGAAATTGACAAGCTCGTATGGGGCTTCGTTCGCGTCGAAATGCACCGCGCTTCCCTTGACCCGTTCGAATATCTTGCTGAAATCGAGGCGGATGGTCTTGTAGAAGTCGACCGCATGGTTCGTTTCAAGCAAGTCGGAACGTCCGCACGCCTCATCCAGAGAATGCAGCCCGAGCGCGGCGAGGTATTCGCGGACCTCCTGCGCGATGAACCGCAGGAAGTTGATGATGTATTCGGGTTTGCCCGCGAAGCGTTTGCGGAGCTCGGGATCCTGCGTGGCCACGCCCATCGGGCAGGTGTTGCTGTGGCACTGGCGCATCATCACGCAGCCGATGCAGACGAGGATCGTGGTGGCGAATCCGAATTCCTCCGCGCCGAGCAGCGCGGCGATGACCACGTCGCGTCCGGTCTTCAGCTGGCCGTCCACCTGGAGCCTGATCTTGCCGCGCAGGCCGTTCAGCACGAGCGTCTGCTGGGCTTCCGCCACGCCGAGCTCCCACGGGAGTCCGGCGTGCTTGATGCTGGTGAGCGGGGACGCACCCGTGCCGCCGTCGTGGCCGGAAACCAGCACCACGTCGGCGTGCGCCTTGGCGACGCCCGCGGCGACCGTGCCGACACCGAGCTCGGAGACGAGCTTCACGGAGATGCGCGCCTTCGGATTGGCGTTGCGCAGGTCGTAGATGAGCTGGGCGAGGTCTTCGATGGAGTAGATGTCGTGGTGCGGCGGCGGGGAGATGAGCGTGACGCCGGGCATGGCGTGGCGGATCTTCGCGACGAACTCGTTGACCTTGTGGCCGGGCAGCTGACCGCCCTCGCCGGGCTTGGCTCCCTGCGCCATCTTGATCTGGATGTCGCGGGCGTTGCGGAGGTATTCGATCGTGACGCCGAAGCGTCCGCTGGCGACCTGCTTGATCGCGGAATTGAACTCGGTGCCGAAGCGTTCGGAGTTCTCGCCGCCCTCGCCGCTGTTGCTCATCGCGCCGACCGCGTTCATGGCCTTGGCGATGGTCTCGTGCGCCTCCGGGCTGAGGGAGCCGAGGCTCATCGCGCCGGAGACGAAGCGCTTCAGGATGCTTTCGACGCTTTCGACGTCGTTGATGGAGATCGCACGTTTCTTTTTGAACTGGAAGAGGCCGCGCAGGGTGCACAGGCGGTGCGCCTGGTCGTCGATCATGCGGCTGTATTCCTTAAACTTGTCGTAATCGCCGGTCTGCACGGCCTGACGGAACGTGCCCAGGGATTCGGGCGTCCAGAGGTGCGCCTCGCCGTCCTTGCGGTAACGGTACTGGCCGCCGCCGGGGAGAAGCGGGGATTCGGCGCATTCCGCGGCGGACGCACGCAGAACGGCCTCGTGGGCGATCTCGGCGAGGCCGATGCCGCCGACGCGGCTGGCCGTGCCGGGGAGGAATTCGCGGAGGAAATCGGGGTTCAGGCCGACCGCCTCGAACGCCTGCGCGGAACGGTAGCTGCGGAGCGTGGAGATGCCGAGCTTGGACATGATCTTCAGGAGGCCCTTGTCGACCGCCTGGATGTAGTTGCTGGCGGCGGTCACGGGGTCGAGGTTGATCGCGCCGGAATTCGCCAGCGCGGACACCGTGGCGAGCGCCAGATACGGATTGATCGCGGTCGCGCCGTAGCCCAGCAGAAGCGCGAAATGCATCACTTCGCACACCTCGCCGGACTGCACGATCAGGCCGGTTTCCGGACGGAGCCCGGCATCGACCAGCGCACGGTTCACGGCGGAGCAGGAGAGCAGGCTCGGGATGGCCGCCTGTCCCTGCGGCAGATCACAGTCGGACAGGATCAGAATGTGTTCGCCGGCTCTCGCCGCGGCGACCGCTTTCTCCGCGAGCGCTTTCAACGCGTCGCGCAGCGCGGCTTCCCCGCCTTTCGCCGGGAATCCGCAGCTCAGGACATGCGAATGATACCCCTGCACACCGAAGTTCTGAAGCTGGCGGAGTTCGTCGTCGGTCAGGACCGGGCGGCGCAATTTGATGAGGCGGGCGTGTTCGGGCGTCTCGTCCAGGATGTTGCCCTTGTTGCCGATATAGGTCATCAGGCTCATCACGAGCTCCTCGCGGATCGGGTCGATCGGCGGGTTCGTGACCTGCGCGAAAAGCTGTTTGAAATACTGGAAAAGCAGCTGCGGACGTTCGGAAAGCACGGCCAGCGCGGCATCGTTGCCCATCGACCCGACCGGCTCCTTGCCCTGAATCGCCATCGGCTTCAGAATCACGTCCATGTCCTCGCGTGTGTACCCGAAGAAACGCTGTTTCGCCGTCAGATCCTCCACCGGACGCGAGGCGGTGATGTCGGTGAAGAGACCGTGCACGGAGAGGCGGTTTTCCTCGACCCAGCGGCGGTACGGCTTGCTGCGCGCCAGACGGTTCTTGACCTCGGAATCCGGCACGATGCGGTGATTTTCCATGTCCAGCAGGATGATCTCGCCGGGTTTCAGGCGGCCCTTCAGCTCCACGTCCTCGGCGGGGATATCCAGCACGCCTGTCTCGCTCGCGAGCACGAAAAGCCCGTCTTTACATTTTGTGTAACGCGCCGGACGAAGACCGTTGCGGTCCAGGATCGCGCCCGCGTTCACGCCGTCGGAGAACGCAATCGCCGCCGGCCCGTCCCACGGCTCCATGAGCGCGGAATGGTATTCGAAGAAGCCGCGCACGTCGCGTCCCATGTAATATTTCGCGCCCCACGCCTGCGGGATCAGCATCAGCATGGCGTGTTCCGGGGAACGCCCCGCGGCGACGAGCAGTTCGAACATGTTGTCGAGCGAGGCGGAATCGCTCTGGCCGGGTTCGATCAGAGGGAGCAGTTTCGCGAGGTCGTCGCCGAACAGAGGACTTTTCAGGAGATGTTCGCGTGCCCGCATGGCGTTCAGGTTGCCGCGCAGGGTGTTGATCTCGCCGTTGTGCGCCAGGTAGCGGAACGGATGCGCCAGCTGCCACGTCGGGAATGTATTCGTGCTGTAGCGCTGATGCACGATCGCCAGACGCGAACGGAACAGCTCGTCGTCGAGATCGGGATAGAACTGTTCCAGCTGGGTCGCGAGCAGGAGTCCTTTATAGACGATATTGCGCGACGACATGCTGCAGATGTAAAGGTCAAGCTTGCGCTTTTCGATCAGGCGGCGCATCACGAAGAGTTTGCGTTCGAACGCCGCATTATCCTCGAAATTCCGTCCGTCGATGAAGAGCTGTCGGATCACGGGCATGTTCTTGCGGGCGGTACGGCCGATCTTCTCCGGCACGACCGGGACTTCGCGCCAGCCCAGAACGCCGCCGCCTTCCGCGCGGATTACGTCTTCGACGTCCTGTTCCGCGCCGAGTCCGCCGAAGATCATCGACACGGCGTATTTGCCGGCTTCGGGCAGCTTCTTCACGCCGGATTTCGCACGGAAGAACTCGTCGGGCATAGAAAGCAGAAGCCCCGCGCCATCGCCGGTCTCCGGGTCGCTTCCTGCCGCGCCGCGGTGCATCAGACGGCACAGGATCGTAATACCTTTTGTTACAATATCATGCGATGCGCGCCCGTTCAGGTCGGCGACCATGCCGACGCCGCACGCGTCATGTTCCTGCCGCGGATCGTAGAGTCCCTGCGGTTGCTGTCGAAAGATTTGCTGTTCCATGTTTTTGCCTTTCTTCGTCAAGTTCAAATTGAAATAGATCAGCGGTGATTAAGCAAATCCCATGCCAATACCCTCATTCAGCGGAAAACATAATCTATTTGTTTTACAAGTTTTGTAATCATGTAATTTCGTGTTTACAAACCGTGTAACACCTATTCTCCGTTCCCGCCTCACCGCCGTTTGGCATGTTTTATGCTTCATCATCCCACGGAAAATAATATCAAAAACATTTCAAATCCGCACGGAAAGGAGTACCGCAATGTCTGATGCGGTCAAACACGAATGCGCGGTCGCGCTGCTCCGGCTTCGCAAACCGCAGGAATACTATTTCAGCAAGTACGGCAGCGCCGACTACGGATTCAGCAAAATGGCGCTCCTGCTCGAAAAACAGCACAACCGCGGACAGGACGGCGCGGGAATCGCGTCGCTGTATCTCAATCCGGAACCCGGCCTTCCGGCCTACCGCGTGGAACGTTCCGCCGCTTCGGAAGACCCGCTGGCCGATCTGCTCGGACGGTGCGGCGGCGCGCCGGGATTCGACGGCGGGATTCTGCTTGGACATCTGCGCTACGCGACCTACGGACGGCACGAGGAATCCGCCTGCCATCCGTTCGTGCATGATTCGAACTGCCTGCGGCGGACCCTGCTGCTCGCTGGCAATTTCAACCTCACGGGCGCGCACGACCTCTTTGAAAAGTTTTTAAGGCTGGGCCATCATCCGAAGAGCAAGGCGGACGGCTACCTGATCCTCCAGATCATCGCGCACTACCTGGAACAGGACTCCAATCTTCACCCCGGTTCGCCGGACTGGGCGAAGATCCTCCGGCAGGCATTGAACGGCCTTGACGGCGCGTTCACGCTCTGCGGCTTCAACGGCGCGGGCGATGCTTTTACGATCCGGGACCCCCATGCGATACGTCCCGGATATTTTTATTTTGACGACGAGGTATTCGCGGCGGCGAGCGAACGCCCCGCGATTCAGGCGGCGTTCGACTGCGCCACGTCCGAAGTCATGGAGATCCCGCCGGGCAAGGCGGTGATCGCGCGTGCGGACGGCGGCGTGGAGATCCTCGACTGCCTGGAGCCCGCCGAACGCCGCAGCTGCGTCTTCGAGCGCATCTATTTCTCGCGTCCGAACGACGCGGACATCCACCGCGAACGCAAGCGCCTCGGCAAGTCGCTGGTCCCGGCGGTGCTTCAGGCGGCGGACAACGATTTCGACACGACGTTTTTCAGCTACATCCCGAACTCCGCGCGCGTCAGCTATCACGGCATGCTCGAAACGCTCTTCACGATGGCGGCGCATCAGGACCACAAAGTGCGGTTCGGCGAGATCGCGATCAAGGACGCGAAATTCCGCACGTTCATCGCCGACGCCGACAGCCGCCGCGAGCTCTACATGCACGTCTATGACGTGACCTACGGGCTGATCCGGCCGGGCGTGGACACGCTGGTCGTGCTGGACGACTCCATCGTGCGCGGCAACACCATGCGCAACGCGATCCTGCCGATCCTCGACCGTCTCGGCCCGAAACGCATCATCGTGGCGAGTTCCGCGCCCCCGGTCAAATACCCCGACTGCTACGGCATCGACATGGCGTGCGCGGGCGACCTGGCGGCGTTTCAGGCCGCGGTCGCGATTCTGAAGCGCACCGGACGTGAAAGCGTGCTGAACCGTGCCTGCGAGGCGGCACGGAAAGCGCTGTCCGGTACAGCCCCCAACGAAAACCACATGCGCGACGTCTACGACGCGATTGACGAGGAAGAACTCTACAAGGAGATCGCGCGCCTCCTCACCCCGCCCGGACTCAAGGCGGAACTCAAAGTCGTTTACCAGACCGTCGAAGCGCTGCATTCCTGCTGCCCGGACTATCCCGGCGACTGGTATTTCACGGGGGACTACCCCACGCCAGGCGGCATCCGCACGGCAAACCGCGCGCTGGTGAACTTCATGGAAAACAATCAGGAAAGAGCATATTGAAATGAACGAATATCAGGATTTGTGGAAACGGCAGCGCGAACGCAGGGCGTTCCTCGCGCTCGCGGACGGCACGGTCTTTCACGGCTACGCGTTCGGCGACCTGCACGACCGCACGGGCGAAGCCGTGTTCAATACCGGCATGACCGGATACCAGGAGATCATCTCCGACCCGTCCTATGCGGGACAGTTCGTGACGCTCACGACCGCGGAGGTCGGCAACTACGGCTGCACGCAGGAGGATATGGAGTCGCGGAGCCTCTTCCTGAACGGTTTGATTATACAGGAACTCAACCCCGCCTCGAACTGGCGTTCCCACGAGGAGCTGTCAGCGATCATGAAGCGTTACGGCAAGCCCGGCCTCGCCGGAGTCGACACGCGCGCGCTCACCCTTCACCTGCGCACGAAAGGCAGCCAGAAAGCCTATCTGCATGTGAGCGGAGAAGCGATCACGGAGGAAGAGGCTGTGAAGCGGGCGCAGGCGTGGGAGGGCCTTGAGGGGCAGGATTACGCGTCCATCGTGACGACGCCGGTCCCGTACGACTGGAACGACGACGGGAAATACCACGTGATCGTGTACGATTTCGGCGTGAAATACAACATCCTGCGGATGCTTGCCGCGCGCGATATGCGCGTGACGGTCGTCCCCGCCTCGACTCCGCCCGAAGTCGTGCTCGAAGCGAAACCGGACGGCGTGTTCCTCTCCAACGGTCCCGCCGACCCGTCCGCCGTGACCTACGCCATTGAAAACATCCGCGTCCTGCTCGGGCACAACATCCCGATGATGGGGATTTGCCTCGGGCACCAGCTGCTCGGCCTGGCGTGCGGCGCGAAGTGCGGCCGCCTGAAATTCGGGCATCACGGCTGCAACCATCCCGTCAAAAACATCCTGACCGGCGAGGTCGCGATCTCCAGCCAGAACCACAATTTCGCGCTGGCGGACCTGCCCGCCGAACTTGAACTCACGCACATCAATCTCAACGACAATACGATCGAAGGAATCCGCCACAAATCGCTCCCCGCGTTCAGCGTGCAGTACCACCCGGAGGCAGCTCCGGGACCGCACGACGACGCCGGGCTTTTCGACGCGTTCCGCAAACTCATGGAGGACAGCAAAGCATGAAAACAAAACACATCTTCATCACGGGCGGAGTCGTTTCCAGCCTCGGCAAAGGCATCACCGGAGCCGCCCTCGCGTTCCTCCTGAAACAGCGCGGATACCGCGTGGCGATGCAGAAACTCGACCCGTACCTGAACGTCGACCCCGGCACCATGAGCCCGTACCAGCACGGCGAAGTCTTCGTGACCGACGACGGCGCGGAGACCGACCTCGACCTCGGCCACTACGAACGCATCGCCGGCGTGACGTGTTCCCACGCCAGCAACTACACCTCCGGCCGCATCTACGGCAGCGTGATCGCGCGCGAACGCGCCGGCGGCTACCTCGGCGGCACCGTGCAGGTCGTTCCCCACATCACCGACGAGATCAAGGCCGCGATCCGTTCGCTGGAAAGCGACGATGTGGATATCGCCATCACGGAGATCGGCGGCACCACCGGCGACATCGAAAGCCTGCCGTTCCAGGAGGCCACCCGCCAGTTCAAGCTCGAAGCTCCCGCGGGCGACGCGATCTTCATCCACCTCACGCTCGTGCCGTTCATCCGCGCGGCGAAGGAGATCAAGACGAAGCCCAGCCAGCATTCCGTGGCGGCGCTCCGCGGCATCGGCATCGTGCCGGACATCCTCGTGTGCCGGTCCGAGGTGCCGATGGAGGAGGAGCACCTCAACAAGCTGTCGCTTTTCTGCAACGTGCGGCGCAATTGCGTGATTGAGGAACTGGACGTACAGAACTCCATCTACGAAGTCCCGCTGGAGCTGGAGCAGCAGCAGTTCGACACGCGCGTGCTGGAACTGCTTCACCTCGAACCGCGCACGATCGACCTGGACGGCTACTGCAAGTGGCTGGAAGGCGTGCTGCATCCGCAGAACAAATGCACCATCGCGGTCGTCGGCAAGTACATCCGCCACCAGGACGCGTACAAGAGCATCTACGAATCGCTCAGCCACGCCGGGATCAAGCATTCCTGCAAGGTCGACGTGCGCAAGATCGAATCCGAGGAGTTCATGGCCTCCGATCCGGCGGCGCTTCTGAACGGCGTGGACGGCATCCTCGTGCCCGGCGGATTCGGAACACGCGGCGTGGACGGCAAGATCAAAGCGATCGAATACGCACGCACGCACAAGATCCCGTTCCTGGGCATCTGCCTGGGCATGCAGTGCGCCGTAATCGAGTTCGCGCGGGATGTCCTGAAGCTCGCCGATGCCGACAGCTCCGAGTTCAACGAGCACACGACCAATCCGGTCATCGACCTCATGGACGAACAGCGCACGATTCACGACAAGGGCGGCACCATGCGCCTCGGCGCGTACGACTGCGAGCTGGTCCCCGGTTCGCTCGCGGAACGTCTCTACGGCGAAAAGCTCATCCATGAACGCCACCGCCACCGTTATGAGTTCAATCCGAAGTACCGCGAAGCGCTCGAATCCGCCGGACTGCATATCAGCGGCGTGAATCCGCAGCGCGGCCTCGTGGAGATCGTCGAGATCGCGGACCATCCGTTCTTCATCGGCTGCCAGTTCCACCCCGAATTCAAATCCCGTCCCATGCACGCGCACCCGCTCTTCGACGGACTCGTGGAAGCGGCGCTGAAAGGTCGTCAAAATGCCGAAACGCACTGACATCCAGAAGATCCTGCTGATCGGGTCCGGCCCGATCGTCATCGGCCAGGGCTGCGAGTTCGACTACTCCGGCGTGCAGGCATGCAAGGTACTGAAGCAGGACGGGTTCGAGGTCGTGCTCGTGAACTCCAATCCGGCGACCGTCATGACCGATCCCGAGCTCGCCGACCGCACCTACATCGAACCGCTCACGTGCGACATTCTCCACGAGATCATCCGGCGCGAACGCCCCGACGCGATCTTGCCGACGCTCGGCGGCCAGACCGCGCTCAACCTCGCCATGGAGCTGAACAAGAACGGCATCCTGAAACGCTACCACGTCGAGCTCATCGGCGCCAGCGCGGACGCCATCGCGCGCGCCGAGGACCGCCAGCTCTTCAAGAAGACCATGCAGGACCTCGGGCTCGACCTGCCGCAGTCCGGCTCCGCGCACTCCGAAAGCGAGGCGGACGCCATCGCGCGCACCATCGGCACCTGGCCGCTCATCATCCGTCCCGGGTTCACGCTCGGCGGCACGGGCGGCGGCATCGCGCACGACGAGGCGGAATTCCGCGAGATCGTACGGCGCGGCCTCGAAGCCAGCCTCAACCACGAAGTCCTGATCGAGGAATCCCTGCTCGGCTGGAAGGAATTCGAGATGGAGGTCATGCGCGACAAGAAAGGCTCCAGCGTCATCGTCTGCTCCATCGAAAACCTCGACCCGATGGGCGTCCACACCGGCGACTCCATCACGGTCGCCCCCATCCAGACGCTCACCGACCGCGAATACCAGGAGATGCGCGACGACTCCCTGCGCGTGCTCGCCGCGATCGGCGTTGAGACCGGCGGATCGAACGTGCAGTGGGCGGTCAATCCGGACACCGGACGACGCATCATCATCGAAATGAACCCGCGCGTGTCGCGTTCGAGCGCGCTTGCCTCGAAAGCCACCGGATTCCCCATCGCGAAGATCGCCGCCAAGCTCGCGGTCGGCTACACGCTGGACGAACTCCGCAACGACATCACGGGCAGCACGCCGAGCTGTTTCGAGCCCGCGCTCGACTACATCGTGACGAAGATTCCGCGGTTCACGTTCGAGAAATTCCCCGCCGCCGATCCCACGCTCGGCACCCAGATGAAATCCGTCGGCGAGGTCATGGCGATCGGCCGCAACTTCAAGCAGAGCCTTCAGAAGGCTCTGCGCTCGCTCGAAACGGGCCGTGCCGGATTCGGCGCGGACGGCAGGGACGCGGCGTTCGAATCCGCCTCCGACGAGGTACTCGAAGAAAAGCTCGTGAAGCCGAACGCCGAACGCATCTTCTGGCTCCGCGCGGCGTTCAAACGCGGCTGGGACATCGAAAAAGTCTTCTCCCTCACGCAGATCGACCGTTTCTTCCTGCGGCACCTGCGTGAACTCACCATGTTCGAGGACGAGATCGCGTCCGCGGGATCGCTCGACAACCTCGCCGCCGATCATGCGCTGTTCAAACAGGCAAAGGAATTCGGCTACAGCGACCGTCAGATCGCGTTTCTGCTTCACTCCACCGAATCCGCCGTCGCAGCGCAGCGCAGACAATCCGGCCTGCTGCCGAGCTTCGGCGCGGTCGACACCTGCGCGGGCGAATTCGAGGCGATCACGCCGTACTACTACAGCTCCTACGCGGACGCGGGCGAACCCGTGCGGCCGAGGGACAATAAAAAGTCGATCATGGTGCTGGGCGGCGGCCCGAACCGCATCGGACAGGGCATCGAGTTCGACTACTGCTGCTGCCACGCGGCGTTCGCGCTGCGCAAGGCGGGCTACGAGGTCGTGATGGTGAACTCCAATCCGGAGACCGTCTCCACCGACTACGACACCAGCGACAAGCTCTATTTCGAGCCGCTCACGCTCGAGGACATCATGCACATCTACGAGCGCGAACAGTGTTCCGGCGTGATCGTGCAGTTCGGCGGGCAGACGCCGCTGAACCTGGCGCAGGCGCTGAAGGCCGCCGGGGCGAACGTGATCGGCACCAGCCCGGACGACATCGACCTCGCCGAGGACCGCGACTACTTCAAGCAGCTCGCCACGAAGATCGGCATCCTCCAGCCCGAAAGCGGCATCGCGCACACCGTGGACGAGGCGCTCGCCATCGCGGAAAAGATCGGCTACCCCGTGCTCGTGCGGCCGAGTTTCGTGCTCGGCGGACGCGGCATGGTGATCGTCTACAAGGAAAAATACCTGCGCAAGTTCGCCGAGGAGGCGGCGCGCGTCGCCGAGGGCAAGCCCATCCTGATCGACCGGTTCCTGGAGAACGCGATCGAGCTGGACGTGGACTGCATTTCCGACGGCGAGACGACCGTGATCGGCGCGATCCTGGAGCACGTCGAGCCCGCCGGATGCCATTCCGGCGACTCCGCCAGCATCACCCCGCCGATGAGCCTGTCACCTGAGATTTTAGCTCAAATCCGCGTCTATGCCCGCGAGTTCGCCGCCGCGCTCCACGTGAACGGGCTCATGAACATGCAGCTCGCGGTCAAGGACGGAAAGATATACATGATCGAGGTCAATCCGCGCGCGTCCCGTACGATCCCGTTCGTCAGCAAGGCGATCGGCGTGCACCTCGCCGGACTCGCCGCGCTCTGCATGACCGGGAGCAAGCTCGCCGGCCTCGGATTCACGCGCGAAGTCGTCCTGCCGTACACAGCCGTGAAGGAGGCCGTGTTCCCGTTCGTGAAGTTCCCCGGCGTCGACATCGTGCTGACCCCGGAGATGAAGTCGACGGGCGAGGTGATGTGCCTCGACCCGGACTGGGGCATCGCCTACCTGAAAAGCCAGCTTGCCGCCGGGTCGCGCCTGCCGAAACAGGGCAGCGTCTTCCTGTCCGTGAAGGATCAGGACAAGCCGCGCATCGTCGAGGTCGCGCGCAAGCTCGTCGACCTCGGATTCCGGCTGTACGCCACGCTCGGCACCTCCACGCTGCTCTGCAACGAGGGGATCCGCGTGAACGCGCTCTTCCGCATCTCGAAGGGGCGGCCGAACCTGCTCGACCTCATCCACGAGGGCGAGATCCAGTGGGTCATCAACACCTCGGAAAACGGCGCGGAAGCCATGGTCGACGAGATACGGATGCGGTCCAAGTCCATCGCCGCCGGCATCCCGATCACCACGACCATCGCGGGCGCGGAAGCCGCCGTCGACGGCCTGCGCGACCAGCTCGAATTCGGGCGTTTCGAGGTCAGCTGCCTTCAGGAATACCACCGCCACATCCACCAGATGCGCACCGCGGGCAAATGACACTCCCGCCCGCATCGGGGCAATCGAATACAGAAGCCGTTCAGCTCGAATTCAGGGCTTGCGGCGGGGAGAATTATCTGACGATGCCAGGGCAAGCCGGGCTTCGGCGGGGGTGAGCTTGCGCCACTGCCCCATCGGGAGGCCGCCGAGACGGAGTCCGCCGACGGCGATGCGTTTGAGCCTGCGCGTGCGGTTGTCGAGCGATTCGAGCATGCGACGGATTTCGCGGTTCTTGCCCTCGCCGAGGATGAAGATGTAACGGCCGGGGACTTCGGCTCGGATGGCGAGCGCGCGGAGCGTTTCGCCGTCGTTCCGCACGCCCGTGGTGGTGAGAAGCCGGATGTCGGCCTGAGAAAGCGGACGGTCGGTGGTCACCTGGTAGGTCTTGCGCGTGCCGTGGCGCGGATGCGTGAGCTTTTCGATCCACGCGCCGTCGTTGGAGAAAAGGATGAGGCCCTCGCTGTTCTTGTCGAGGCGGCCCGCGGAAACGAGGCGGACACCGGGGATATGGATCAGGTCCAGCGCCTTTTTCGGGGCGTGCGGATCCTCGGAGGTGCACACATAGCCGCGCGGCTTGTGCAGCATGACGTAGACGTACGAACAGACAGGCTTAACAGGCTTTCCGTCCAGCGACACGCGGTCGTCCGGGCCGATGCGGACGGATGGATCGGTGCGGACTTCGCCGTTGACGGACACATGCCCGGTCTTGATGAGATCGGCGGAATGCCGCCGGGAAGCGGCCCCGGAGGCCGCCAGGAACTTCGTGAGGTTCGGATACGGATCGGAATCCGGCATCGGGGTCAGTCGGCGTTTTTCGCGGATTCTACGGCGGCCAGATGCTTTTTGGCGAGCTGGATGATCTCCATGAGCTTCTGGCTCTGGACGTCCGGCGGGAGGCTGTCGAACGCGTCCAGCAGGATCTTCTGGTCGGCGGTCATCTCGATCTCGTATTTGACCTTGTCGCCGTCTTTCGGCAGGTAGGCGGTGAGGAGCGGCTGGAGCTTCAGCCAGGTGTCCTTCTGCATGACCTCGGTCTCGCGGCGCATGTATTTGGAAATGGTGTTCGCGCTGACGTTCACGCGGCTCGCGAAATCGGCGACGGAATCGTAGCCGTCCGCGATGCAGGCGTGCAGGGCTTTGACGATGTCTTCTGTAATCTTCATGCTATGATACCCCCGTTTTGTTCAGGGATTGTGTTGCTTGTTCCAGGCGGACAGGGCGGTGCGGAATTCGCGCATCGTGCCGTATTTCGCCTGAAGTTCCGCGCGCTCTTTCTCGTCGGAATCCTCGAGCACGTGCTTGAAGTAGCTTGCGATGACGTAGGCGGTGATCTCCTTGGCGCTTTCGTCGTCGGCGGCGATCGTCTTCGCCCCGGTGAAATCGCCGTAGAGAAGCAGGTAGAAATACAGCGCGTCGGAGTGTCCGGCCTCGCCCGCGCCCTTCTTCAGCAGCACCAGGCGCTGTTTCTGCGGCAGGTCTTCGAGCTCGAACTGGAACGGCTTGCCGTCGACCATGGCGGCCTTCACGAGACCGTTGCTGATGGATTTCACGGTGCAGATGCCGGACGGGCCGTAGCCGATCTGCGTTTCGGCGAGGATGGTATTGCCGTTGTAGGTGTTCTCGCGGATCGCCTTCGCGCCGGCGATGTTGTCCAGCACGCTTCTGGCCCAGTCGCGGTACGGACGCGCGACCTCGGCGACGGCCTCGTCGGAATCCTGCGCGTGGCGGTCGAGAATCTGGAACCAGTCGGCATAATCCTTTTCCACGCGGTCCTCAAGATGGCCGAGAAGGGTCTGTTCGACCATGCGGCCTGCGAAATACTCCTTCTGGCGGGCAAAGCGTTCGGAAAGCTCCATTGCGGTACGGGCGCTCTGCTCCTTGCGGAGCTGTTCGGCCTGCTGCGCGTACTGTTCGGCTTTGCGTCTGTCCTCGGCGGCCTGTTCGGCACGGCGTTTCGCGTCCTCGGCGGCCTCTTTTTCGTCCTTCAGCTGGGCGATTTGCCTGCGGAGTTTGCGGGATTCGAGGTCGCGCGTAGTGGCCATGACCGCTTCGTCGGCCTCCTGGAAGACCGCACGGAAGGTCATCAGCGCCTGTTCCTCCTTGGGCTTCCCGGGCTCGTAATTCTTGGCGATGAAGGCTTCGCACTTCTCGAGCAGGCCGCGCTTGTCCGTCGGGTTCGCGCGGGAGAACGCCACGATCTCGTCGACGTCGAGCGTCAGCGGGGTGTCGCGCTGAAGTTCGCGTTCCTTGGCCTCGGCGGCCTCCTTGCGGGCGCGTTCCTCGCGGGCCTTGGCGTTATTGAAATAGAACAAGACGCCCGCGGCAATGAGCGAGACGAGCAGCACGAGGCAGGCGATCAGGATCACGGAGCGCGTCCTGCGGGCCTCGTCCTGCTGGCGTTTCTTCAGGTTGTAGATGTTGCGGGCGCGGTCGTTCTGACGGTCGCCGGCTCCGTCGAGGACGGTCCCGCCGGACGGACGTGCGATGCGTGTCCCGGTCCTGGAAACGCCGGAGGACAGGACCTCGGAATCGGTGGACGGCCCGGCGAGTTTGCCGCGGCGCGCGTTGCGGAGGTCGTCGATGAGCTCGGACGCGTCCTGATAGCGCATGGACGGGTTCTTCGCCATCATCTTCATGATGATCCGGGAAACGCTTTCGGGGATGTCCTTGTTCACGGAACGCGGCGGGATCAGCGGCTCGGTGAGGTGCTTCTTCGCGATCTCGGCGGCAGTGCCGCCGTCGAATGCAAGACGGCCGGTCACGAACTGGTAGAACGTGGCGCCGAGGCTGTAGATGTCGCTGCGGGCGTCCATCGGGGCGCCGGTGAGCGCCTCGGGACTGATGTACTGCGGCGTGCCCATGACCTCATCGTCGTCGGCGTCGCTCATGTCTCCGGTGACGCGGGCGAGACCGAGGTCGGCCAGCTTGGCGCGTCCGGTGGAGGTGAGCATGATGTTGTCCGGCTTGATGTCGCAGTGGATGAGTTTCTGTTCGATCCAGGCGTAGTTCAGCGCCTCGGCGATCTGCTGGATGATGTTCAGCGCCTGGTCCACGGGGATCACGCCCTCGCGCTCCAGCACGTCCTTCATCGTCTCTCCGTCGATGTTCTCCATCGCGAAATACAGCAGCCCGTCGTCCTCGCCCACGGCGTACGCCTGGACGATGTGCGGATGGTTCAGCTTGGCGGCGGCGCGCGCCTCCTTGATGAAAAGCGCCACGAATTCGGCGTTGTTCGCGTAGGATTCGGCGAGGATCTTCAGCGCGGCGGGACGGTCGAGCGTGATCTGGTGGGACAGGTACACCGTGCCCATGCCGCCCTGCCCGATGGCGCGGCGTATGATGAAGTCGGCGATCACGGAGCCGCGGGAAAGACGCGTCGGAGGCACCTGCACCACGCTGCCGCAGTGGCCGCACTGCACCATGATGCCGGCGTCGATGTCGTCGACGGCTACGATCCTGCCGCAGGATGAACATTGGAAACGCATATGGAACTATTCTCCTGAGTAAAAATCAATCCACGGGGTCGAGGAACCTGGTCTTGCAGGTCAGCCAGTTGATGTTCAGCGGGAGCTTCGGCGTCTTGCCGGCGCCCGCATCGTAACGGTTGGCCTCCACGAAGCGCACGACCATGTTCTTGTTATCCGTCCCGGCCAGCTGGCCGTTCGGTTTGAAGACGATCGCTTTCAAGGTCTGTGTGCCGGTATCGGAACTGCTGCCGCCGGGAAGATCCTTGTTCGGCACTTTTGCGACCTGCTTCGGGGCGGAGGAACCGGCCGTGCCTTCCTTGCCGCCGGAAGTCAGGCCGAAATCGTCGTCCGTGTCGGGGATCATGGTGTTTTCGGGCAGGAGCACGAACGCCGTGCCGGGAGCCCAGCGGCGCCATTCGTATTTGGAGCTGGTTTCGTCGGAACCGCTGTCATCGCTGTCGAAGTCGGTATAGACTTCCGCCATGCGGAAACTCCTGTATCCTTTGTCGCTCGACTTTTCCTTCGCGAAGACGAGCGCGGTATAGACTTTGGCGGAGACGGCGTGCGCACGGGCCTCCATGACCGCGCCGTTCAGCCGGTTCGCGGCGAGCGTGGTCTTGCGGCCGGCGAAAAGCGAACTGTAGGCGGGAATCGCGACCGCGGCGAGGAGGATCATGACTCCCATGACCGCGATCAGTTCGATCAGGGTAAACGGCCTGGCTGTTTTCTGTCTCATATCGTGTCTCCCGTTCGGATGGGGTTATTTCTTTCTGGACGCGGCCGCCGCTTTGGTCTCTTCCTCAAGAGCTTTTCTCGCGGCTTCCTCCTGCTCGATGATCTGTTTCTTGCGCTGGGCGATGTACTCGGCCTTGCGCTGCGCCTTGTTGGCGTCGGTGAGGGTCTTGAGCTTGGCGGCGTCCATGCGCTCCGGCTTCTTGACGAACTTGTTCAGTTCATCGTAGCGGTCGGCGTAGAGCTTCGTCGCCTGCTTGTAGAGGTTCGCGTTCTTCTCGCGGATGGCCTTGTCCATCATCTCAGCCGGTTCGTTCAGCTCCAGCGCCTTGTTGTAGAGCTTCTTGAACCAGACGTCGGTGGCCTCGGTCACTTCCATGAGTTCGGGGTTCACCGGCGCGGCGTCGGAATCCTTTTTCTTCAGGGTGACGTCGAAGATGTAGTTGTAAAGGTTGATCATCGCCGACTTGATCTGGCGCGAACCGATGCGTTTGGCGTACTTGTCGGGATCGCGGGCGAACGCCTCGTAGGAACCCGGCATGTCGGAATCGCCGAACGCGGCGATATACTCCTTCAGCATGTCGGACGCCTCCCGTTTGGTGAAGGAGGGTTCCAGCACGTCGTTCGGGACATAGATGTCGCTGTCCTTGATGGAGGCGGCGGTCCGGGCGGGTCTCTGCTGGCTGAACGCGCAGACAGGCGCGATCACGGCCGCGGCGAGGGCGGCGAGCAGAATCTGAGTTTTGAAAAAATGATTATTCCGCATATTCTTTCCTCGTTACTTTCCAGGCGCCTTTGTTGTCGTTTGCCGACTCGTCCCATTCCAGACGGACGATAATCTTCGTCTCGCCCGTGATCTGGTCATAGAAGTTGTCGTATTTTTTGAACGCGACAGAGCGTTTCCCGAAGGTCGAACGCACCGTCGCCGCGCTCATGTTCGTATTGACATTCCGGACACGGCCGTTGGCATCGTTGCTGAACGCCCGGAATCCGGCATCATACAGGACCTCCTCATCCTTGTCGGAGAAAACGCGAGAAAGCGAAGCGCCGCCGACGTCCTTGATGGTCTGCGCCAGCACCAGGACCGTCGCGCGCTTGAGCGGCTGCCTGTTCCATTTCAGCAGATTGACCACGCGGCAGAAGATCTCCTCCGCCTCGGCGTCGTTCACGTTCCTCTTGATGATCTTGTCCATCTGGCCGCTGCCTGTGGGGGAATACGAGGTCGGGAAGACAGCGGTGCGGCGGGGCAGATTGCCCTGCGAAATCGCGTAGGTCACGGCCTCGGAAAGAGCCTTCGCGTAGGCGTCGGCGTCCATGTCGCCGTTCCTGTCGGAGTCGACGGAGTCGCCCGCGATCGTTCCGCCGTCCGCGCTGCCGCTGTTCATCGCGGTAAAGGTGCGGTAGACCGGGAAACCGGTGAAGAGGGATTTGAACGTGAACGGGGTGCTGCTGCCGCCGAACGACGCGACGCAGTTCAGATTGATCATGCCGAGGACCGGATCCTTGATGCGCTCCTGTGTCGTGAGCGCGACCTGGTCCAGCAGATGGCCGTCGCCGTTCTGGTAGACCCCCATGCCGTTGCCGCCGTTCTGATTGTTTTTCGGGGCGCACTTCAGGTTGATCGTCTGCCAGGGAGCGCCGCGGTGGATCGCGCCGAGTTCCCACAGGGACTGCATCTGGCCGTGCCGGATGTACGCCGTGGAAATGGAATCGTTTCCGGCGTAGGCGGGATTCGTCTGCTCCTCCCTATCATAGTAGGAGCCACGATTGATAGTGTTGTTCATGTTTCCGATGGTCGAATTGACCGCGGTTTCCGTTTCGGCGAACGCCGGCGTACTCCAGTCGTTGCGGCCGAGGTTCTGGCGCGGATCGTTGGCCTGCACGTCGAAATAGAAACGTCTGCTGAAATCGCCGGCGCCGGCGACTATCGCTTCCGCGTTGTTCGGCATAAAATTGTGTCCGGTTGAAGAAGAAAGTCCTGTCGGCATGAGGGCGAGGTCTGCGTTGCGGCCGGAACCGTCCTGAAGCACGACACGGTCAAGTCTAACCGTAACATTGCGGACTTTGATATATTCGTAGAAATCGGCATCATGCCCGAGCGGTCTGTCGTAGGGGCCGCGTTCCGGCGTGGTCACGCTTCCGACCGAACTGTTTTCGAGGAAGAACGAGTAAATCCGGTAACCGGAGTCTCCGTCGGTCGGGGTGACAGTCCACTGGGTGCCGGCATCGAACCGGACGGTCTGCGGAATCCAGGAACCGGCGACGGGATTCAGATATTCATAGCTGATCTCGCCGATCAGGAGGGGATTCCCGACAGAAAGAGGATCGGCGTACATGTTCACGGTCTCGACGTCGATTTTGATCTCATGATTGTAAGTGCAGTCGGTGTACCACACCCAGAACTGCCTTTTCGGCGGATTGTCCGCCGTCCATTCCATCCGCCTCAGAGGGAGGCCGAGGTGGCCGCCGACCGAAACGTCCGCATGGACCTCGTTGATGTACGGGGTGCACTTGTTTCCGGTGTAGGTCGGCTCGCCGCTGATCCAGTTGTCGTTGTCGGTCACGGGCGGGCGGCTGGCGGAGGCGTTGTAGTTGATGAGGTTCGCGACGGTCTGGTTCACGTTGGCCTGGCCGGCATTGGCCTTGCTGAACCACGGAATCTCGCTCTTGACCGTATCGACGGTAATGGCTTCCCAGTCGTTGCGGATCAGCGGGAACCGGTAGGCCTCGTCTTCGGAAAGCTCGCTCTTCGCGAGGTCGTTGATCGGTTTTCCGTCCGGGCTGAATTTATTGTATTCGGCCTGCCCCATGACGTCGAAATACTGGTCGGCCATCATCTTGAGCTGCTTGTCGGCAGCGGAAGTCCCTCCGCCCGTCATGTCATTGATGAAGACATCTATATCTTCCCAGTCTTCGGACAATTTCGCATATTCGGTTCTGACGGTCTCAGGGGTGATGCGAGGAGCATTGGTCGAGTAGTCCCAGTTGTTGCGTGCGCTGCGGAAGATGAACTGCGGCTCGCAGGTCCAGCGGCCGAGACGTTTCTGGAAGATCGTATCGTCGAAATCTGAGTAATACTTGGAGTCGGCTTTTCCGATGGCGTTCGGATTCAGCTGGTCGTTCTGGCCGATCGCGACGTAGGCGTAACGGCCGTAGATGCGTTCCGTGGACGGATTGGCGTCGCCGTAGGTGTTCTTGGTGAAGACGTACTCCCAGGAGGGGCAGCGGGAATCTTCGCGGTCGTAGTAGGTGGACCGGTTGAAACGGAGCGGACCGTCGTGGAACGTAAAGAGGCCGTTTCTCTCCAGTTTCCAGATCCAGTCGGACGCGTATTCGTTCACGTTGGAGTTTGTCGGCCTGGTCGCGTTGTAGTTCGAGCAGACGTAGGAGGCGTTGTCGGACTGCATCAGGGCCAGGACGGCGCGGTTGACGACGCCGTCGGCGAGGATGCGCGCCGCGGAAGCGTCGACGTGCGCGGCGGCGACCTTGCGTCCGGTCGACGCATTCGAAGAGAAGATCATTGCGACGATCAGCGCCATGGAGAGGATGCAGAGCGTGAAAAGGAGCGCGATGCCGTGCTGCCCGCGGGCGCGGACGGCCCGTTTCAGCATCCGCTTCATCAGGTTCGGTTTATGCTGTATCATGATGCACTTGCTCCTTCCCGGTCAGAGTTTCGGTTTCGGCTGCCCGCGGTCGATGACGACCATGCGGCGGAACTCGCGCTTGTTTGCGTTTTTGAGGATGGCGGTTTTCGCATCCGGGTTCGCCTTGATACGGCGGAGCGTTTTGCCGTCGACCAGCTCCATGCGGATCACGACGAGTCCGGGGAGGACCTTCTTGCCTTCGTCGCCGTAATACGCCCTGACGTTGAAATCGGTCACGCCGTCGACCAGCTCGGTCTTGTTGCCGGTGCAATCATTCCCGGAAACATCGAAGGTGTCGCCGCCGTCATCATACGAATAAATAAGTGCCTGATCGCCCTTGTCCCACTCGTATCTCACGCCCACGATGGCGGTCTTGGCCGTCTTCTTCAGTTTCTCCGGACGGACCGTGGAAACCTTGAAATAGCTGTTCTCGCTGTACTCGAACGGCGTGAGATCGTCGTCCGTCTGCGAATAATACACGCACGTGAGGTCGTTCGCCATCATGTCCATGGCGATGCGGGCGCGCTCGAACATCTCGGTGCGTTCCACGCCGGAGCTGAGGACGGTCTCGGTGGAGGAATAGAACTGCATGAGTCCGAGCAGGAACACGGACAGGACGCTCATCGCGATCAGGACTTCAACCAGTGTAAAAGGCTTTCTCATCGGCAAATCTCCTTATTCCACAGGCTTGTAATAGGTCGGGTCCAGATACTCGCGCACGAACAGACGGGACTGGCGCGGATACGAACTGTTTTTCTTGTACGGCTTTGTGAGCGGCCAGGAAACCTCAATAAACACGCGGACGAACGGCTCTTCTTCCTTATCCGGATGCTTGATCGTATTCATTCTAACCGCGGGCTTCATGAACTTGCCGGTCTCCCCGTCGACCGTCGTCAGGCTGAGATTGTTATTATCCTCTTTCCAGCAGATGACCTCGGCCGCGAAATCCGGGGCTTCGCCCGGAGGACCGAAGAGGAATGCGAAATGGCCGTCCTGAAGACCGGAGTCAGGTTCGATCCTGTAGGATTCGTCGGACCCCAGCGACATATTGGCATAATCTCTCGCCTTGGAATCGGAATAAGGAGCATCTGTAACTGCCGTTTTGGAGGTTTTCAGCCCCTGGATCCAGTCGAAATGCTCCCAGGCGGCCCGGTCGAGCTGGGCGATCACGGAATTAGCGGCATCGGCGGCGAGCGTATCGCCGACGGAGTCCGAAGTGGACTTGACGGCAACCGGCAGAAGCGCCATGATGGCGGCCACGCCGATCGCCGCGACGGCCATCGCCACCGCGATTTCAATCAGACTGAAAAGTTTTTTTCTGCCCATGGAGACCTGCTTTCCTGCTTGCCGGATCGCTCCGGCTGTTGTTTCACGATCCGTTCACGCCGCCCGGAATGACGGCACATCCCGCCGGATCGGGGGGAAACATCCGGCGGCGGACCGGGGCAAACGCCCCGAAACTGGCAAAGAGCCTGAATAACCCGTGGGAACAACTGCTTCTGGACCGGAATCCCGGTCCGGGGCGGTCATTCCGCGGAGAGGATTTCGAAGATTTTCTTGCGGTCGTCGCCCGCGGCGATGATGCTGGGGATGACGTTGTCTTCTTTGAGGCGGGAGGAGATGCTGCCGAGGAGCTTCAGATAGGCTTCCGGATCGCGTTCGTCGGCCGCGAAGAAGACGGCGAGCTTCACCGGTTCCTCGTCGAGGGTCTTGTAGTCGGTGATCGGATTGCGGCAGACGACCACGATCACGAGCGGGGACGGGAAGCCGTTGATTCGGATATGAGGGAGAGCAAGTCCTTTTCCGACGCCGGTGGTCATCATGCGCTCGCGCTTCAGGATCGCCTCGCGGATCTGGTCTTCGTCCATGGTGCAGCGGGTGCAGGCATGGGCGACGATGGCGTCAAGCACTTTCTTTTTCGTGTCGCAGTCCACGATCAGGATGGAGTCCTGCTGGAGGTACTTTACGAATTCCGGTTTCATAGTATTTGCCTTTCTATAGGAGATGGGTGTGTACTTTTAGACGGGATAAAATATCCTCAATTCCGCAAAAATGCAAGCCTGCAACACGAAAAACACGCATTTTTTTTGTCTTTTTCCGCGTTTTTTTTGCGTTTCAAGACATTTCGGCGGCCGGAAAGCGATTTTTCGGCATTCCGCCGGAGGGCAGATAAAACGGCGTATCCGGCGGAAAAGAAGGCGGAAATCCGGTCAGGAATTCATCGCCAGCGCGGCTTTCGTGATGCCGGCGACTTCCGCGGAGACCGCGTCGGAATCCAGGAAGCCCTGCGGGAGTCTTCCGGCGTCGCACGCGGCGAGGAATTTCGGATCGAGCGGAATCTGCGCGAGAAGGGCAAGCCCTTCCTGGTTCGCGAGCTTTTCGCCGCCGCCGGAGGAGAAGAGCGTGTGCTTCGCGGAGCAGTCCGGGCAGACGTACGCGCTCATATTTTCCACGACGCCGAGGATGCGGACGTCGAGGCGGTTGCAGAAGCTGATGCACTTGCGGCAGTCGGCGAGGGAGACTTCCTGCGGGGTGGTGACCACGATGGCGGCCTTGTCGCCCTGGATCATCTGGCAGGCGGAAAGGGATTCGTCGCCGGTCCCGGGCGGGAAGTCGAGGATGAGGTAGTCGAGGTCGTCGCCCCAGTCCACTTCCTCGAAGAGCTGGCCGAGCAGGCCGATCTTCGCCGGGCCGCGCAGGATCACAGCGTCGTCCGGGTTTTCGAGCAGGAATCCGATGGAGACAAGCTTCACGCCCGCCACGGACAGCGGCACGAGTCCGGCCTCGGTCCCGTCGAGACGGCGGTCCGCCGCGCCGAACAGGGTCGGCTGGCTCGGTCCGTGGAAATCGACGTCCAGCAGCGCGACCTTCATGCCTTCGCGCGCCAGAGCGACCGCGAGGCAGGCAGCGACCGTGCTCTTGCCCACGCCGCCCTTGCCGGACAGCACCATGATTTTATGTTTGATCTTGTCGAGACGGGAGGGTTTGCGTTCGCCGCAGGAACCGGCGGAGCCGCAGGTGGAGCAGGAACCGGAGCAGTTTTCGGACATAATTCAATCCTTCATGGTTTGAGCGTGTATATGTGCAGTGTGATAAAGCAGGAAAAAGAGTTGACGCGCCGGACGGATCAGCCGCGGAGCTTGCGCTGGAGCTGGTTCAGCACGCCTTTGAGTTCCTCGTCCTTGAGCGAGTTTTCCTCGATCTGCTTCACGGCGTGGATCACGGTGCCGTGGGAGCGGCCGCCGAACGCGCGTCCGATCTCCTGATGCGGACGGGACGTGAGCTTGCGGGAGAGATACATGGCGATCATGCGCGGCTCGGCGATGTTCTTCGGCTTCTTCGGGCCGGTGAGGTCGTAGACCTGAATGCCGAAGAACTCGGCAACGGCCTTCTGAATCTCCTCAATGGAAATCGCGCGGGACTCGGCTTCCTTTTCGAGCTGGTCGGACAGGATGCGCTTCGCGGCCTCGAGGTCGATCTCCTGCTTCATGGCCGTGGCGTACATGGAGAGGCACATCAGCGCGCCCTTCAGCGGACGGATGTTCGAGGAGATGCGTTCGGCGATGAACGACAGCACGTCGTCGCCGAGTTTCAGGCGGAGGCACTGCTGCTCCTGCTTCAGGATGGCGAGGCGCGTCTCGAACGACGACTGCGTGATCTGCGTAGTGACGCCGGAGACGAACCGAGAAACGAGGCGCGCTTCCAGGCCGGGGATCTCGGAGGGCTGACGGTCGGACGTGAGGATGATCTGCTTGCCGAGGCCGTACAACGTGTTGAACGTATTGAAGAACTCTTCCTGCAAACTGGTCTTGTTGCCGAGCGTGTGGACGTCGTCGACGAGCAGATAGTCCACGTTGCGGAAGGTCTCGCGGAAATCGTACATGGTCTTGGTGCGGAGGGAATCGAGGAACGCGTTGAGGAAGTTTTCGCAGGACGTGTAGCGGACGCGCGCCTTCGGATTGTGGGCGCGGACCTCATGCGCCACGGCGAGAAGCAGGTGCGTCTTGCCCATGCCGGAGCCGCCGTAGATGTACAGGGGATTGATCGTGCCGGGGTTCTGCGCCGCGGAGAGCGCCGCGGTGTAGGCATAACGGTTCTCCTCGCCGACCACGAAGTTGTCGAACGAATGCTTGCTGATGAGACTGGCGAGCTCGGGGCTGATCTCGTCGTCGTCCGCGGCGGGCTCGTTGGAGACCTGGGAATAATCGGGATCGAAGCCGAGTCCGAGGTCCTCGGTCTCGTCGGTATCGAAGTAGCCGGACTCGAACATGACCTTCATGCCGGGATGTCCGGCGGCTGCAAGCGCCTCGGAAATGAGGTCGCCGTAATTTTTCATCACGATGTCCGCGAAGAAATCATCCGAGGTCCCGACCACGATCTGCGTTTCGTCAACTGAGATCGGCACCATCTTCTTGAACCACTGCTTGTACACTGCTTCGGATTTCGCCCTGATGAACCCGACTGCTGACTGCCATACTTCGGAGGCGCTGCTTTCGCCGTGCGACATTTTCTTCCTCTAACTGTTCTCGTCGTATCGTTTTAGGTTGTTTTTTCAGAACTTGTTGACAATGCCCGCGGCGGCCCTTGAAAAAGCCGTCCGGAGACTGTCCGGACAGAACGGCACAACGGTCCGCAAATCACGGGCGCAAAAGAGTTTCCGCGGGAAAAACCGCGGCGGCTCTTTCACCTCGTTTTGAGCATAAACGCTGTATCGTTCCGATGTTTCGGGACCCCATGCATGACTTTTTGAAAAATCAAGCCGTTTTCCCAAAATTTCCGCACTTTTTTTGAAGGCCGGAAAACCCTGCGAAAATCAACGACATACAGCACTCTTGACAAGTTGTTGACAAGTTGTTGACAATCGTTGTCGTCATCCGGCATCCAAAACGCGGCGCGGGCATCCTTCCCGGACCGGAAACCGGACGGCCAGACCACACGAAACCGCCGGAGCGGCGTCATGAAGACGCGCACGCCGGAGCGATGCAGGGGGAGAGGCCGGACGGAATGCCGGAATCGCGAAGAACGCTATCTTTAATTTGCACCATTTTTCCGATTTAGCAAGTCGAAAACGGAGGATTTTTCGGACTTTTGCCGTATCCTGTTGATTTCATGTTGAAAAAAATTATTTCGGGTGCATATTATGGTATCACTTTTTTTTTATGGAGCGTATTATTATGGAGAAAAAACGTCGCATTCTGTTCCTGCTGGACCACTGTCTGACCCCGTACGAGCGGATCGAAAGCTGCGGCATCCTGTGCGAAAAGGACACCATCATCGCCATCGGCGGCGAAACGGCGTTCTCGCAGGACGAGCCGGGGCTTCAGGTCGTCAAGCTCAAAGACGCCTACGGCCTGCCCGGATTCATCGACACGCACATCCACGGCCTCGGCGCGGACGTGATGCCCGACTTCAGCGGGCTGGACCCGCTCCACGAGATGAGCAGGATCCTCGCCCGGCACGGCGTCACCACGTTCTTCCCCACGATCGTGTCGCTCCCGCGCGAGACCATGATCGAACAGGTCGACGCCATGTGCGGTTCGATCCAGAGCGGCTACCAGTACGCCGAACCCCAGGCGCTTCACCTCGAAGGCCCGTTCATCAACCCCCAGAAACGAGGCGACCAGATCGCGTCGAACATCTCGCCCGTCGACCTCGGATTCGCGCGCGAACTTTTCGAGGCGGGACGCGGCCGCATCAAGGTCATGACGTTCGCGCCTGAGATGCCGAACGCGGTAAAGCTGGTCGAGCTCATGCTCGAACACGGCGTGATCCCGTCCATGGGGCACAGCCTCGCGACCGAGTCCGAGACGCTGGAGGCGATCGAGGCGGGCGCGCACCGCTGCACCTACATCTTCAACGCCATGCCCGCCCTCTACCACAGGTCGTCCTCCCTCACCGCGATCGCCCTCACCGACGACCGCGTGACCATTGAGATCATCGTCGACGGCCTCCACCTGCATCCGACCATCGTGAACATGATCGTGCGCTGCAAGCCCGCCGACAAGATCGTCGTCATCAGCAACGCGGTCGTGCTGGAGCACAACCGTGAGGTCGAGGAGCAGTCGGGAGTCGTCCGCCTGGGCGACGGCGTGATCTCCGGCTCCACCATGACGCTCGACAACTCCTGGCTCCACCTCCTCAGCTACGGCAACATGGACGAATCCCTCGCCGCCGCCTGCGTCTCCACCAATCCGGCGAAGGACCTCGGCCTCATCACCCGCGGCGAGCTGCGCCCCGGCAAACGCGCCGACATCACCATCCTCGACACGAAGACCAACCGCGTCCGCATGACCGTCTCCCGCGGCAACATCATCTACGACTCCGAAAATCCCGACCTCTGATCCGCACCTATGAACAAACCCGAAATCCTCCCCTATCTCCTCCTCGACACGGGCTCCTGCCGCAAGCTCGAACAGGTCGGCCCGTACCGGATCATCCGCCCCGCGCTCAACGCCTTCTGGCGGCCCACCCTGCCCGAAAAGGAATGGAACGCCGCCGACGCGACATTCGAGCGACAGAGCACGGGCGGCGGCGTTTGGACGTGGAAACGCGGCATGAAACAGCCCGATGAGGGGAAATGGATCGTGCGCTGGGGCGAGGTCAATTTTCTGGTCAAGCCGACCCATTTCGGGCATCTCGGATTCTTCGCCGAGCAGATCGGGAACTGGGCATGGCTCCGCGAATCCTCCGCGCTCCTGCCCGCGAACTCCGACACGCTCAACCTCTTCGCCTACTCCGGCGGCGCGACGTTCGCCATGGCGCAGGGCGGCGCGAACGCCTGCCACCTGGACGCCTCGCGCGGCATCATCGACTGGGCGAACAAAAACCAGGCGCTTAACAACGATCTCAAAGGCAAGATACGCTGGATCTGCGACGACGCCATGAAGTTCGTCGCGCGCGAACAGCGCCGCGGGCACAAATACCGCGGCATCGTGCTCGATCCGCCGTCGTTCGGACGCGGCGCACAGGGCCAGGTGTGGAAGATCGAATCCGACATCGCCGACCTGCTGGCGTCCGTTCGCGCCATTCTCGACACTTCGGGGCGCTTCTTCATCCTCCTCACCTGCCATTCCCCCGGTTTCTCCGCGTTCTCCCTCGGACGCATGCTCGAACAGGCGTTCCCGGATTTCGCCGCGCAGGTCGAATCCGGCGAGATGCTCATCCCGGAGACCTCCGCGCCGGGCCGCGCGCTCCCCGCCGGACTGTATGCCCGACTCCGCAACTGATTTTTCCTCATTCGTTATGCTCATCCGTCCTCCAGAATCCCTCCCGCGCCAGACCGAGCCACGCCGCATCGCCGTCCGCGTCAAGCAGAAGGCCGTGCCCGCGATCCGGTCGGGGCATCCGTGGCTGTTCGAGGACTCGGTGAAGAAAGCGCCGCCCGACGCCGCGCCCGGCGACGTGGCGGTCCTGTACGATCCGGACGGGAAGAAGATCCTCGGCGCGGGGCTGTACGATCCGCATTCCCAGCTTCGCGTCAGGATTCTTCAGAAAGATCCCGCGCAGCCGCCGGTCGGGCCCGCGCTCTTCGCAAAACTTGCCGCCGATGCCGCCTCAGTCCGTGCGGACGCCATCCCCGCCGAAACCACGGCATACCGCCTCGCCAACGGCGAGAGCGACGGATTCCCCGGGCTCGTCGCCGACCGTTACGCCGACACGCTTGTCGTGAAGCTCTATTCCGAGGCGTTCGTGCCGTGGGCGGGCGACATCGCCGACGCTTTTTTCGCGGCGAATCCCGGGCTGGTCCACTGCGTGATCCGGCTCTCCCGCGCACTGGAGGACAGCCCGTTCGTCCGCCAGTTCTTCCCGGAGCCCGCGGTCGTCTTCACGGCAAAGCCCGATACGTTCAACAATCCGGTCCGTTTTCAGGAAAACGGCATTATTTTCGAGGCGGACGTGATCCGCGGTCAGAAGACCGGATTCTTCCTCGACCAGCGCGACAACCGCGCCCGCGTCGGCACGATGTCCGCCGGACGCGACGTGCTGAACGTCTTTTCGTTCTCCGGCGGGTTCTCGCTGTATGCGGCGCGGGGCGGAGCTTCGAGCGTGTGCAGCCTCGACGCCGACAAACACGCCATCGCCGCGTGCGACCGCCATTTCGAGCTGAACTCCGCGCACCCGAACGTCCGCCGCTGCACGCATGAAGGCATCGTCGGCGACGCGTTCGAGGTCATGCACGACCTCGCGAAAGCGAAACGGCGTTTCGGGCTCGTGATCGTGGATCCGCCGTCCTTCGCGAAATCCGCCGCCGAACATGACCGCGCGCTGCATTCCTACGCCCGGCTGGCCGCGCTCGCCGATTCCCTGCTCAAACCGGGCGGCACGCTCGTCTTCGCGTCGTGTTCCAGCCGCGTCTCCGCCGACGATCTTTTCCCGGTCGTCCTCGCGCACACGCATGTCCGCGAGCTCGCCCGCACCGGACACGCCGCCGACCATCCCGCGCTCTTCCCCGAGTCGCACTACCTCAAATGCCTCTATGCGGAGAAACTGCCATGAGCGAACATTTCCCCGCCGAACTCCTCGCAAAGCTCCCCGGCCTCCTCGTGCCGTGGTTCCTCCGTGCGAAGCGCGACCTGGAATGGCGCAACGACCCGACGCCCTACCGCGTGTGGATTTCCGAGATCATGCTCCAGCAGACGCGCGTCGAGGCGGTCAAGCCGTACTACGACAGGTTCCTCGCCGAACTTCCGGACGTCGCCGCGCTCGCCGCAGTCGACGAAACGCGCCTCCTCAAACTCTGGGAGGGCCTCGGTTACTACCGGCGCGCCCGCAACCTTCAGGCCGCCGCGAGGAAGATCATGCAGGACCACGGCGGCGTCTTCCCGTCCGATTACGACGGCGTGCGCGGTCTGCCCGGCATCGGCGACTACACCGCCGGGGCGATCCTCTCCATCGCGTTCGGAAAACCGTTCCCCGCGGTCGACGGCAACGTCCTGCGCGTCGTGTCGCGGGTGACCGCCAGCCGCGAGGACACCGATTCGCCAAAGATACGCAAGGAGCTGACCGCCGCGCTCGCCGCCGTGTATCCGGCCGGACAGTGCAGCGAGTTCACACAGAGCCTAATGGAACTTGGCGCGACGGTCTGTTTGCCGAACGGCGCGCCGCTTTGCATGACGTGTCCGCTCGCGGGCATCTGCCTGACCTCGAAAAACGGCCTCACGGACGAAATACCCGTCCGCAGGGCCAAGGCTGCGCGGCCCGTGAAGGATTTCGCGGTGGTCGTCCTGCGGGATGCTGCCGGACGTTTCGCGGTTCGCCGGAGGCCGGAAACGGGGCTTCTGGCGGGGCTTTACGAGTTTCCCAACCTGGAGGGACACCCCGATGAAACCGCGCTCAAAACGGCCTTCCATGCCGTCAGGATCAGAAAATCCGGCAAGGCAAAACATATCTTCACCCACGTGGAATGGGACATGACGCTGTACCTCGCCGAAACCGACGATCCGCCCGACTGTTTCGAGTGGGTCACCAGCGATTCCTTACGTTCGGAAACCGCCATCCCGAGCGCGTTCAAGGCCGCGCTCAGACTCGCCCTCGATCCCGATTCCTTTTCCGGAGATTTTTCATGAGATTTCTTGTTGCCATTTACCGCTGCGACCCCTTCGGCGGGCTCCAGCGTGATACGATCCGCCTCATCCAGGAGCTGGCCGACCGCGGACATGACGTTGTCGTTTTCACTGCCCGGTGGGACGGGCCGCCGCCTCCCGCCGGAGTCTCCCTGGAGCATACGCCGGTCCGCCGGTTCGCGGCAAACCACACTCGCATGGTGAAATTCGCCGAAGCGTTCCGCCGGCGTCTGGAACGGAAGGATTTCGATGTTTCCGTGGCGATGAGCCGCATCCCCGGCGCGGATTTCTATTTCGCCGCCGACGTCTGCATGAAACTTTACTGGTCGAAGATACACTCCCCGTTCGTGCTGAAGTTCAATCCGCGTTACGTCGCATATCTCCGGCTGGAACACGGCGTCGCCGCCCCGCCGTCAAAAACCAGGATCGCGTGCATCGTTCCGGGACAGCTCCGGGATTACGCGGAGGCGTACGGTACGCCGCGGGACAGGATGTTCCTCCTGCCGCCCGGCATGAATCCGGCATGTATGCGTCCCCCCGAACCTGAAGCGGAAGCCATCCGTGCCCGGATCCGGGAACAGCTCGGCGCCGCGCCCGGCGACGTGGCAGTCCTGCACGTATCAAACAGCGTCTTCAACAAGGGAACCGACCGGACGATTGCCGCGCTCGGGGCTCTCCCCGACAATCTGAAGCGGTCCGTCCGTCTCTGGATCGTCGGCAAGCTCGGGGAAAAAGAACTGCTGCCCGCGATCGAAGCGGCGGGACTTTCCGCACAGACGCGCATTCTGGGACAGGCCGACGGCGTGAGCGAGTTCATGTTCGGCGCGGACCTGTTCCTTCACCCCGCCCGCAACGAAGCCACCGGGACGACCCTGATCGAAGCGATCGCCGCCGGACTTCCGGTCCTCACTACGGACGCATGCGGATTCTCCACCTATGTACGCGACGCCACCGGGACCGTGCTCGACGGACCGTACAGCCAGGAAGCGACGGTGCGGATGCTGGAGGATATGATCCCGCGTCTGGACGAACTGAAAAAACAGACGATCGCGTATGCGGCGACGCAGGATTTCTGTTCGCGCGCCCGCGTGTTCGCGGATATTCTGGAAAAACGATGACCGCCGAGCTTAATTCAGTTCAATCCGGCGGTCGCAGTGCCGGATGCTTCCCGCGCGGTGCGCGATCATCAGAATCGTGAGTTTGCCCTTCAACGAATTGAGAGCGTCGATCAGAGCCGTCTCCGTGTCGTCGTCGAGCGCGCTCGTCGCCTCGTCAAGGATCAGGAGCTCCGGCCCGGAATACAGTGCGCGGGCGATCGCGATGCGCTGTTTCTGTCCGCCGGAGATACGCGCGCCGAATTCGCCCAGACGCGTGTTCAGTTTGTCGGGGAGGGATTCGACGAAATCCGCGATCTGCGCCAGTTCCAGCGCCTTTTTCACGCGGGCGTCGTCGATCCGGTCCGGCTCCACGCCGAACGCCACGTTCGCGCGGATCGTGTCGTCGAAGAGGCAAATGCTCTGCGGAACGTAGCCGATGCGGCCGCGCCATGAACGCAGATTCGCGCGGATGTCGGCGCCATCCGCCGTCACGCGCCCGGATTCCGGCTTCAGGAATCCCATAATGAGGTCAATCAGAGTGGACTTGCCGCTGCCGGTCGGTCCGACGACCGCCACGCATTCGAGGCGTTTCACGGACATACTGAAATCCTCGAACACAGCCGGACGGTCCGGAGCATAGCGGAACGTCACGTGTTCCATGTTAAGTTCACGCTCGAAATGCACCTCCGGGGCATCCGGCGCGGGCAGGACCTTTTCCGCCGGAATCGTATTCAGATCGCCGCTGAGGCGTTCGAACACGTACAGCATGCCGCGCACCAGAATCAGGTTGTACTGCATGCGCGAGACCGACGGGATCAGGCGGAACATCGCCGCGAGGAAAAACGCGGCGTACAGGATCAGGCGGGAGGACGGCATGCCCATCCAGGTCAGGACGGCGACCAGTCCGCCCGCGGCCGCGACGACGAAGACCTCAAGGGAAAAACGCGGGAGCTGCCCCAGGTCGTGGCGGATCTTGACCGCGTTCACGATGTTGAACTGCGCCTGCTCCAGCCGCTTGCCGAAATACGCCTCCGTCCCGGTCAGCTTCACCTCGCGGATCGCGGCGAAACTCTGGTTCATGGTCCGCGTCGATTCGCCGTTCGCCGCAAAAAGCTTCTTCGATGCGGCGTCCAGCACGCGCCTGAAGAGCTTGTGGAAGACCAGTACGACCGCGCCGCAGATCAGGGACGACACCAGCGCGATCTTCGGCACGAGCACGAAGATTACGGTCAGGATCGACAGAAAGACAACCGATTCGGAGAGCGCCACGAGGGACGGCATCAGCAGGATCTCCGCCACCTCGCGCATCTGCATGATGCGACCGATCAGCTCCGACGCGCCGTGTTCCAGATGAAACGTATAGTCCGCGCGCATGTAGGTGCGGTAGAGGCGCCCCGCCAGGTTCACGGAGAGGTCGCGGCAGAAACGGTTCTGGCATTTCGTCAGCACGAATCCGAAGACGTTCTTGACGACGAAGAAAAGCGTGAGGACCGCGACGGATTGCAGCAGGAACGTTTCGCGCGACGACGGCGCGGCAAATTCATAAAAAGCATGGAGCCGGCGGTTGGACTCCAGCAGCTCCGGCGCGGCCAGCGCGGACGCCACGGGCATTACCAGTGCGAGCGCGGCCAACTCCAGCAGCGCCGATACGACCATCATCGCCGCAAGCCCGGCCGCCGCGTACTTGTAGGCGGGCGGCAGAGTCTGCCGTATCTCGCGCAGGAATTTCAGCATGACTTCCCGAGTTCGGATTCGGACGAAATCTCCGCGGCGATCGCTTCGGTCGCCTCGGTATCCACGCCGGCAGCCGGAATCTCCGCGCCGGAACGCAGGATCTCAATTTCGATCCGGGCGGGTTTCTCCATGCCGAACGTCTCGGTCATCATCCGGGCGACCGCAGCGCGGAACTGCGCGGACAAATCCGCAACGGAGACATTCGCGTCTCCGCCGTTGAAATCCATCGCGACTTCCAGCCTGACCGCGTCCTGCTTTCCGAACAGGCCGACGCGCCGGACGTAGAACGCGGAAAAGTTCTGCGCGACCGAACGGACCGCCCCCTGCACCGCCTTGGAGTCAATGCGAAGGTCGCCACCCTCGGACGGGATCACGATGCAGCGGAGTTTGCGGGAACGGAAGATGAACGCGAGCAGAAGGAAAAATAAAAGAAGGGCGAGCGCGGCGGCAAGTCCGGTCAGGACTCCCCAGGAGAAAGGTCTCTCCGCGATCATGGAACTGATTCTTTCCGCGAGCTGTCGAACCGACTGGAACATGCCGCATCCGCCTTTCCGGGAGGAAACGCCCTCCCAAACGATGTGTTATTGAATGACTTCGCCCTCGACGACGTCCTCGTCGTCCTGGGGTTCTTCCGGGGCGTCCTCGGTCTCGGTGATCACCACGTCGATGCTCTTCACCTTCATACCGGTGAAGTCGACGATCTGGTCGTAGACCGCCTTCTGGACCGCGGCGGCGACTTCGCCGAACTTGAAGCCGTAGGCCGCGACGATGAGGATCTCCAGGCTGACTTCGCCGTTGGCTTCGGTCACGACGATGGACTTGTCGAAACGGCGCTTGCTGCCGACAAGGTCCGCCAGGTCGGACACGATGGAGGAGCCGGAGAACCGGATGAAGCCGGGAATGCCTTCGACGGCCTTCCGGGCGAGGGAGATGATGACGCTTTCGTGAACCGTGAAGGACGCGGGATCAGCCGCTGTCTCGGTCTTTTTGCTGGTGTCTTTGGCCATGATGCTTCTCCTTTATTCCGTTTCTTTCCCGGTGTCCGCGTCGCCGGCTTCCTTCTCCGCCGGACGCTCCTCGATGCCCTTGATGTCCACGCTGACGGAAGCGACCTTGATGCCGGTCATGTCGAGGACTGCCTTGGAAACCTTTTTCTGGATTTCCGCGATCAGGGCGGGGAATTTGTAGCCGAAATAGGGGTTGATCGCGACCGTGATCGCGATCGACTCGTCCTTGTGCTCGATCTGGATGGAACGGTCCTGCATGCGTTTGCTCCGGACGAGATCGGCGAAGTCGTCGATCAGCGAGCTGCCGGAAAGGCGCGCCACGCCTTCGATCCCGAGCACGGTGCGTTTGACGATGGTGGAAATGGCTCCGTCGAGGATCCGGATCGTACCGACGGCGACGCCCTTGACCTCGTAGGCGCCGGGGACAGTGGAAACGGACTCGGCCTGCTGCGTGTTGCTCATTGTCCATGCCTCCTTGGGTTGTTATGGTTATTTCGCGAGTTCCTTGCGGATCGCGGTTTGCTGCTCGAAATAGCCGCCCTTCATCAGGCGTTCGATCAGGGTGGTATCGTAGTTGCCCGACATGAACTCGGGCGTCTCGATCAGGAAATGTTCGAACGGGATCGTGGTCGGAACGCCCTCGATCAGATATTCGTCGAGCGCGCGTCTGCACCGCGCGACCGCCTCCTCACGGGTGGCGGCGTACACGATCAGTTTCGAGATCATGCTGTCGTAGTGCGGCGGGATGCGGTATCCTGCGTAGACGTGCGAGTCCACGCGGACGCCGGGCCCGCCCGGAGCGGAGTAGAACGTCAGCGTGCCCGGCGACGGCGCGAAGTTGCAGTACGGGTTCTCGGCATTAATGCGGCATTCGATGGCGCATCCGCGGAGGGCGATCTGCTTCTGCTGGACGCTGAGGCGCTCGCCCGCGGCGATCCTGATCTGTTCCCGGATGATGTCGAGACCGCTGACCATCTCGGTCACGGTGTGCTCGACCTGGACGCGGGTATTCATCTCCATGAAGTAGAAATTGTTGCCGGAAACCAGAAATTCGATCGTGCCCGCGCTGGTGTAGCCGACGGCCTTGGCTGCCTTGATCGCGGCCTCGTAGAGCTTCTTGCGGAGCGCGGGGGAGATCGACGGGGAAGGAGATTCCTCGATGAGCTTCTGGTGGCGGCGCTGGAGCGAGCAGTCGCGTTCGCCGAGGCAGACCACGTTGCCGAACTTGTCGGCAATGATCTGCACCTCGATATGCTTCGGATTTTCGATGAATTTTTCGATGTACACGTCACCGTTGCCGAAGGCGCGTTCCGCCTCGGTCATGGCGGCGTGGAATCCCTGGATCAGGCTGGCGTCGTTGTGCGCCACGCGCATGCCGCGTCCGCCGCCGCCCGCGGTCGCCTTGATGATGACCGGGTAGCCGAGCTTGTGCGCCTCTTCGAGCGCCGCGTCTTCGGAAAGGACGACGTTGTTGCTGCCGGGCGTGACGGGCACGCCGGCCTTGCGCATGGTCTCGCGGGCGGACGCCTTGTCGCCCATGGCGCTCATCTGTTCGGCGGTCGGGCCGATGAACTCGATCTTGCAGTCCTTGCAAATCTGCGCGAACTGCGGATTTTCGGAAAGGAAGCCGTAGCCGGGGTGGATCGCGTCGACGTCGCCGATCTCGGCCACGCTGATGATGCGCTCGATCATGAGGTAACTCTGCGTGGCGGGCGCGGGCCCGATGCAGACGGCCTCGTCGGCCAGACGGACGGGGAGGCTGTCCTCGTCGGCCTGGGAGTAAACGACTACGGTTTTGATGCCCATCTCGCGGCAGGTGCGGATGATGCGCACGGCGATTTCGCCGCGGTTGGCGATCAGGATTTTATTGAACATGGGAAACCTGTCTCCGGCGGTGATTACTCAAGCACGAAAAGCGGCTGGCCGTATTCCACGGGCTGGCCGTTCTCCAGAAGGATCTCCTTGATCACGCCGCTCTTTTCGGCCTTGATCTCGTTCATGACCTTCATCGCCTCGACCACGGCAACGGTCGTATCGGCTTCCACATGGCTGCCGACCTTCACGAACGGCTCTGCGCCCGGGGCACTCGAACGGTAGAACGTGCCGACCGTGGGGGATTCGATGACTTTGGCGGGATCCGGCGAAGCGTGTCCGGCGGATGCGGCGGGCGCGGCCTTGGCGGGTTCCTGGACCGCGGGAACGGCGGCCGGGGAAATGGCGACGGCGGGAGCGGCTGCCGCGGGAACGGCGGCCGGAACAAATACAGGTGCGGGCGCGGACTGCTGACGCGCGGCTCTGCGGAGACAGAGCGTCATTTCGTCCGACTCGATTTTGAACTCGGTCAGATCGTTGTCCGACATGAGTTTTACGATCGTTTTGATTTCATCAATTTTCATAAAGCACCCGGGGTTAGCGTTGATTGGGTTGTAGGTTAACGGGTTTGACCGGAAGCGGCGGAAAGACGTCGGACGAGCGCCCGGAGAGCAAACTCGTAACCGTCCGCGCCCAGGCCGGCGATCTGCGCGACGCAGGCGGGGGCGGTGAGCGATGTCCGGCGGAAATCGTCCCGCGCCTGGATGTTGCTCATGTGCACCTCGACAGCGGGGATCGCGGCGGCTTCCAGCGCATCGTGGATGGCGATGCTGGTGTGGGTATAGGCGGCGGGGTTGATGACGATGCCGTCGACCCCGCCCGCAATCGCGTCCGCGATCCTGTCGCAGAGCGCGCCTTCGTGATTGCTCTGGAAAAACTCGACCGTCACGCCAAGCGAATCGGCGACCGCACGGAGGTCGGCCTCGATCTCCGGGAGCGTTTTGGTCCCGTAGAACTCGGCTTTGCGCCGTCCGAGCAGCTGCATGTTCGGCCCGTTGATGACGAGGATTTTCATAGTCGTTTTCCCTGTGTCTTACTTTTTCGCCTTGGCGCGGGAGGATTCGCGCCTGGCGGGCTGGTAGGCGGCCCACTTCGGATCGTTGGCGAACTGGAACGCGTATTCGTCCTTGTATTTGAGCTTGGATGCGGCATCGGCGTCCAGGACCACGACCGCGTTCTCATGGAGCTGAAGCGCGGTGGCGGAGATCATGCTGGTGACCGGGCCTTCGAGGGCGGCCGCCACGATGTTGGCTTTTTCCTTGTGGGTGGCGAGGAGCAGGAGGCGCTTCGCGTCGAGGCAGGTGCCGACGCCCATGGTCATGGCGCGCATCGGCATATCTTCCGGCTTCTTGAAGAGCGGGGAGTTCTGCTCGTAGGTGGTCTTGGTGAGGGTCACCACGCGGGTTCGGCTGGAGAAGGAGGACATCGGCTCGTTGAATCCGATGTGTCCGCTGCGGCCGATGCCGAGGAGCTGCATGTCCACGCCGCCTGCGTCTTCCATTTCCTCTTCATAAGCGGCGGCAGCGGCCTCAAGCTCGTCCGCGGGGGCAAAGCCGTCCGGCACGTGCGTGTTGCGCTTGTCGATGTTCACATGGTTGAAGAGGTGGTAGTTCATGAAGTAGCGGTAGGAATCCTTGTTCGTCTCGGCCTTGCCCTTCAGACCGACGTATTCATCGAGGTTGAACGAGATCACGCGGGAGAAATCGACTTTGCCGGCCTTGTACATCTTCACCAGATTGGCGTACACATTTTCCATGGTGCGGCCGGTGGCGAGCCCCAGTTTGTAGAACGGTTTGGCGTTGATCGCGTCGGCGATGATGCGGGCGGTGAGGAATTCCGCTTCCGCGGCGGTCGGCATGACGATGATGTCCATACGCTATAAATTCCTAATTCTGTTTGTGTTTTTTTACGAGGAGACGCCAGGAAAAACGGCGCCCTGTCCGAGTTTTATCTATATACTATAGCACCCTTTTAGAAAAAATCAAATTACCAGCCGGAAAAACAACAGGACAGGAATGAAAAGACGGAAGACTTTATTTCGAGAAAAAAAAGAACCGCAGGAGTTTCATAATCTCTTACGGTTCCGACGTTTCAGAAATGGGGTGGGAGACGGGACTCGAACCCGCGACATTCTGAGCCACAGTCAGACGCTCCACCAACTGAGCTACACCCACCACAATTGATGTATCATTTACTATAGCATCATATCGGATTTTTTCAAGCGGGAAACCGGAAAAAAAGAAAAGAAAACAGCCTCTGCCTGCTCAGTTGAACAGGCAGGAGGAACGATTGATTTCCTCGACATCTGTCCCCGGACTCAGCGGGTGTTGTATTGTTCGTCGTAGGTGCGGACGGCGACGTTGTGGAGGCCGCGGAACGAGCAGAGGTCGAGTATCTCGACCACGCGGCTGAACGCGACGGCCTTGTCGCAGTCCACGCGGATGCGGCGGTCCTGATTCTCCTCGGAGAGCTCCAGCAGGATCTGGTGCAGCTCGGAGATCGTGACCGGACGGCCGTTGTAGAACAGCATTTTCTCCTTGTTGACGCCGATGACCATGGTATCGTTGTCCGGCGGCACGTCGAGCGAGGACGTGGAGACGGGCAGGTCGATGTCGATGTCGCGGTTTTCCTTCTTGGCGACCGTGGTGATCAGGAAGAAAATGAGGAGGAGGAACACGCAGTCGATCAGCGACGACATGCCGATCTCGAGCTTATCCTCCGATGAACGTCTGATGCGCATGTGGGGCTGTCCCGTGGTTCCGCGTTACTTCTTCTGCGCATCGAGCGCGGCGAACATGGTTTCGAGGTTTTCCTCGATGGCGAGTTCGGCGATGGAGAGTTTCTGCTTCAGGTAATGGTACGCGCCGAGCGCCGGAATGGCGAGCACGAGGCCCATGTCGGTGGTGATGAGCGCCTTGCTGATGGAGTCGGCGAGAAGCGCGGCGTCGCCGGTGTCGCCGAGGATGGCGACCTTCGAGAACGCTTCGATCATGCCGATCACGGTGCCGAGCAGACCGAGCATCGGGGCCATCGTGGCGATGATCGCCAGCGGATAGCTGCGTTGTCTGTGGCGCTCGATCGCACGGGCGGCGGCGTCCGCGACAGCCATCTGCAGGCGGGCTTCGTCCATGCCGGGGTGATCCACGATGCAGGCTCCGGCATCGGCGAGGATGCTGGGCTTCGCTTCGGCTTCCTTGCGGATTGCGTCAGCATCATTTTTCGCGATGGCATCGGCGAAGAAATCGGCGTAGTAAGCGGGCGCAAGGTATTTTTTGCGCATGCGGATGAGGCGTTCGACGAGGAATCCGATGGCGGCGGCGCTGAGGAGAAGGAGCACGGCGGAGGTCATGCCGCCGTTGATGATCTCCTGAATCCAGTCGATCGTCAGTTCTTCGGCGGGCGCGTCTGCGGTCTCAGCGGCGGTTTCGGCGGCGTTCTGGGCGGCAAGGAATCCGGGGAGGCAGAAGAGCGCCGCAGCGGAGAGGATCGAAGCACGGATGGGAAGTTTCATGGAGAACCTTTCGTAGTGTTTTATAAGATTCATATTTCGTGATAATCGTCAGGGGAGTCTGGGGCGCGTGACAGGACGCGTAATCGGAGACGTAGTGTTCGGGCCTGAGGTCGCGCCGGGACGCGTGGCCTGCGTCTGCTGGGCGTTGCGGCGCTGTTCGGCGGCGCGTTTCGCGGCATCCGCGGCGGCCTTGGTATCTTCGCGGACCATGACGAACGAGAACTGGCATTCATCGGGACCGTTTTCCACGCAGAAGAGAATGGTGTTCCAGCCCTTGCGGAAATGGATGGGAATGATGTTTTCGTGGAGCCCCCAGGTGCTGAGCTCGTCGTCGAACCAGACCTGTTCGCCGTTGATCCAGAGGACGCTGGCGTCATCGGAACCGATCATGGCGAGGACGTCGGTGTCCTCTTCGAAATGAACGTCCGTGTAGGCGTAGTAGATCGCGTTGTCCATCTTGTCCGGCGTGCGGATGCACGTCGTGTCGGTCTGGACGTAGCGCCAGCGGAGGCGGATGGGCTTCTGCGTGACCGGGTCGATCTTGCCGTCGTACTCGGCGTCGAGGTCGATCCTGGTCTCGGGCTCCCGTTTCACGCGGTCCGCGATATGCGTGAATCTGCTGCCGTCGTATTTGCCTTCCCACGGGCCGATCACGTACCAGGAGTCGATGAAGACGAAGCCGTGGCGGGCGGCGTCCTTGCTGACGCGGCGGCCGGGAACGGATTCCGCGATGATGGCGTAGTCGGCTGGTTCGGAGGCGACGCGCTTGCTGTCGGAATTGCCGACCGGACTGTAGATCGTGCCGCCGAACTCGAAGTCAAAGTCTCCGCGGAACGCGATGCCGCCTCCGCCGTAGGCATTGCGGTTGTTGCCGAAGCTGGAACCGTTGCCGTTGCCCTGTCCCTGCCCCTGGCTCTGGCCTTGTCCCTGCCCTTGCCCCTGCTGACCGGCGCGTTCCACGCCTTCACGGCCCATCCGGGCGAGCTGACGCATCATGTCGGCGAGACTGCCCTGGCCCTGTCCCTGCTGTCCGCCGCGCATGCCGCCCTGCTGATTGCGCATGGCGCGCTGCTGAATGGCGGAGAAGAGACGTTCGGCGGAGAGCGGGAGGTTGATGCCCGCCATACGCGCAAGGCTGTTCGCGCGGGACGAAAGCGAGTCGGCGGCGTCCTGCAGCGCGGTCATCTGTTCGAGCGCGCGGAGGAGCTGTTCCTTGGTCATGAACTGGCCTCCGCCGCCCTGGCCGCCGCCCTGCTGACCGCCCTGTTCGCCGTTCTGGCCCATCTGGCCGCCCTGCTGGCCCGCGCTCTGGGACTCGCTGTTCTGCGGATCGTTCCTGAGCGCTTCGAGGAGCTTGCGGAGGTACTGCTCGGCTTCGACCGTGGCGAATTCGTCGCGGTAACGATTGTCCAGGGCTTTCAGGAGGAAGCTTTCAGCGTCGGCATCCATGGCCTTGGCGGCTTCCTGAATGTCGGCAAATTCCGGGTCGACGTTGTAGAGCCACTCGGACAGCTTCGAATTGATCTCGCTGCGGTGGTTCATCGCGGCCATGTAGGCGGTGTTCGCCAGGTCCGGGAGCTTGCGCTGGACGGTTGTGTTCGTATCCTTGAGCTGACGGTCGAATCCCTGCATGTCGCGGGAGGCGGTCTGGAGAAACGAAAGGTCCTGCCGCGCGGTGTCGGGGTCGTTGGCCTCAAGCGCCTTTTTGATCGCCTCATAGGCGTGCTGCGCCTGCTCCATCGTATGTTTCGCGTTCTCGTCGACCTCGTTCACAAGGTAGATTTCGAAGGACGGTACATCGTAGCCGTAATCATAATCATCATCCCGGACGACCGCCAGTCCGACGCGGCCTGGTCTGAGGAGTGTGGAACCGCGGCGGGGACGGCTCAGCCGTTCCGCCTCTTCCTTTTCGATGCGTTCACGGCTTTCCGCCGCGGTTTTCTTCGTCTGCTCGTACATTTCCCGCGTGAGGCGGAGCACCTCTTCGGCTGCGTCGAGGATTTTCTGCGGGTCCTCGGCGGCGCCGTCGTTCTGCGCCAGGTCACGGGAGAAATGCTCCATGGAGGTCTGGTCCATGTTTTTATTGAGCGAGTCCATGGAACGGATGGCGTTCTGGTAGGCGTTCAGCTCGGCGTACTTCGTATCGAGCTGTTCCTCCTTCGCCGCCATGAAGTCCTTCAGCTGCTGGAGCGTGGCGTCGACGGGCGGCATTTCGGGCGGCGTGTTCATGATGCCGATGTCGTACACGCCGGACATATCGCCGTTGAGAATGGAGTCGATCATGCGTTCGAGTTCGAGCGACTGCCATTCGGCGGTGGCGGGATCGACGCCGTAGTCGAGGTAACTGGACGGATTCGCGCGGAACTTTTCGCTGTTGGCCTTCATGGTCTCCAGCTGACCGCGGAAGACCGGAATCTGGTCGGACGTCGGGGAATTCTCCAGCTGATGGCGGATGTCTTCGGCGATACGGGCGTTCTCCGTGAACGGTAAGACATAATCAAATTCGTTGGACAGGTTTTCGGCGATGTCGAACAGCCTTTCGTACGCCTCCTCCATCGGGTCACGCAGTTCGGAATAGATCTCCTTCAATTCCTCCTTGCGCTCCTCCATTTTCTCAAGCGTCTCTTCGACCTCCTCCAGTTTCTTGCGGATTTCCTTTTCCTTGCGTTTCTGGACGCGGTCGCGGATTTTCTTGAGCTCGGCGGGCGGGGCTTCCTTCTTGACCTTCTCCGGGTCGTTCTTATGGGCCTCGCGCTTCGCCTCGTTCTCCTGTTTCTGCTTCAGCGCCTCCTCCAGCGAATACCGGCTGTAGCGGATGAAATCGAGCTGCCAGGCGGCGACGATCGCGCCGAGGTAACAGAGGAGCGTGAGGGCCCAGATGATGGCCGTGTTGCGGCCGGACTGCATTTTCCGTTTGCTGTTCATATCAGTGCCTCGCGTTTAATCCGATGAGCCGGGGACGTAGAACCGGGATTCGCGGTAGTCGCGCATGCGGACGTCGACCTTGTTCAGGTGGTTGATCTGGAGCTTGTCGAGCATGTCGATCACGGTCTGGAACTCCACGTCGGGATCGGCGTACAGCCGCACGTTGATTTCCTCCCCGGCGCTCCGCGTCATGCGTCCCAGGTTCTCCACGAACTTGTCCACGTCGCCGACGACCCGGAAATCCGGACGCCCGTCCTGAAGGCGGCGTTCCGCCGAATAATAGCGGCCGTCCTTGCCGATCGCGAGGATCACGCGGCGCGCGTCCATGCGTTCGGAGATGGTCACGTCGGGGTCCGGGACTTCGATGGGGATCTGTTTTTCTAGCTTCTTCATCATGGTGGTGATGAGGAAGAAGATGAGGAGGAGGAAGACGCAGTCGATGAGCGGCGACATTTCGAGCGTGACGTCGTCATCGTCTTTTTTTCGGATTCTCATATTCGGCTAAATCTGGAGTATTGTGTATCTGTTCTAAAATTGCATTGATATGAATTAGACGGGCGGGACACCCGTTTTCTTAGCGCCTTTTCTCTTTTTTTCCGGTTTTTTTTGGAAATTTGTCAGCGGACAGACCATTTTTCAGTCGGAACCGCCGTGAAAAAGAACGAAAAGAGCGGGAGCTTGCCGCGGCTTCCGCTCTGAAACGGTACTGAAGCGACCGGGGATTCCCATGAAACAGGGCGGGCCTCCCCGGATTGCCGTCCGCCGGATGATTACTCGGCGGTTTTCTCTTCGCCTTCAGCGGGCTCAACGGGCTCGACGGATTCGAGCGCCTGCCATTCGCGCTGCTTCGCCTGCTCCTCGGCGTTCGGGAACGCGGAGATGAAGCCGTCGCCGGGCTTGGAGCCTTTCGGACGCGGACCGCCGTTGAAGCCGAAGCCCTTCTCATACTGGCCGGCGGTAACGGGTCCGACGGGCTGGATGCCGGGGCGAATCTTGGACTGCTCGCCGCGGCGCTGGGAGAAGAGCCACTCCCACGTCTTCGGATTGGAATACGCTCTGTCCCAGCAGTTATGGCCGACACCGAAGAATTCGCGCAGATAGACGTTCGTGTTACCGGCCGCCCTCATGGTGATGAACATCCAGCGGGCGAGCTGGGGCGGGACGGTCGTGTCGTCGCTGCCGTGGAAAATCAGGACGGGCAGGTCTTTCATCTTTTCGGCGCGGTTCGGATCACTGCCGCCGCAGCAGGGCATGCCGGCCGCGAAGATGTCGGTGCCGTAACGGGCCAGGAGGTCCCAGCAGCCGTAACCGCCCATGGAGAGACCGGTCACATAGACGCGTTTCTTGTCGGCGTCGAACTCTTTGATCTTCTTTTCGATCAGCACGGGGATCATGCCGAGCGCCTGATAGGGTTCCTCCATGAGGTCGCCCATGGCGCCGCCGCGGTGAAGCGGAGCCCAGACCTGGTCGCTCGGGCATTCCGGGGCCAGCACGATGACTTTGCGCTTGCCTTCGCGCATTTGCTTCACGATCTCGGGTACGGCGAGACGGAGCTGCGCGAGGTTCTCTTCGCCGCGTTCGCCGAAGCCGTGCAGGAAGACCAGGATCGCGAATTTGCCGGGCTCGTCTTCGTTGTACACGCCCTGGCAGTAACGCAGTTCGCCGTTGCAGTTCGTCAGGACTTCCTGCTTCATTTCCAGCTCGTTCAGCGTGCGGATTTCGTTGGCGAATCTCTGCTGGATCTGTTCGGAGGGTTCCTCCATCGGGGAGATGACGGCCGATTCGAAAGCCGGATCGGAGGAGCAGGCGGCTCCGATGGCGGCGAGGGCGGCGCATCCGAGCACGAGCAATTGTTTTTTCATGGCGGTAAGTCCTTTCAGTGTGTTGGTATATTTTTTCAATAAAATATACAGCGCATTTTGTGAAAATCAATTCTGCCGCGTCTTTTTTCCTGTTTTTTCTCATTTTCCGGCTTTTGCTCCGTTTTTCCGCCTGTCCGGCATTTGAAAAGCCGGTTTTTTATGCTATTGTAGCAATTGAAACACTTGTTTCCTTTCGTCCTGCATTCTGTTTATCCTCCCCCGACAGGAGCTTTCCGAAATGAATCTTTACCAACGCATCAAACGCGGCGTTTTCATGGTGATCCAGCCGTCCGCCGCCACATCCGGCCGCTGGCGTATCGCCAGCAGTGTTTTCGACGACCTGATCCTGACGCTGATCGTCTTCAGCGTCCTCTCCGTCTTCGTCTGCACCTTCACGATCCCGGACTGGCTCTTCCGCATCCTGATCCACATCGAATTCGTCTCCATCATCATCTTCACGGTCGAATACGCCCTGCGCATCTGGACGGCGAACCTGCTGTACCCCGGGCTCAATCCCGTCCGCGCCCGCATCCGTTACGTCACCTCGCCCATGGCGATCATCGACCTCATTTCGATTCTGCCGTTCCTCGTACCCGTCCTCCACACCTACAACCTCGTCGGCGTCCGGGTATTCCGTCTGGTCCGTCTGCTCCGCATCTTCAAGCTCAACCGTTACTCCGACGCGCTCGCCGCCATCGGCGATGTCTTCCGCCGCAAATCCCAGCAGATGGTCGCCTCCGTCTTCTTCGTCTCCATGATCCTCATCCTCGCCTCGCTGCTGATCTACTATGCCGAACACGACGCCCAGCCCGACCAGTTCGAGAACGCATTCTCCGGGCTCTGGTGGGCCGTCGCAACGCTGACCACCGTCGGATACGGCGACCTCTACCCGATCACCCCGCTCGGACGGTTTCTCGGCGCGGTCATCGCCATCCTCGGCATCGGCATGGTCGCGGTCCCGACCAGTATCCTCAGCGCCGGGTTCATGGAAATGCTGGAGAAGGAGACGTCCGGCGAGAATGAAGCCGAAAAGGCATCCGCTGAAAAAGCATCCGTCGAAACAACCTCGAAAGCCGCGGAATCCTGTTCGCATGCATCCGTGGAGGATGCATTCGAACCGCCGCAATACTGTCCGCACTGCGGAAAAAAACTCTTTCCGTAATCCGCCAACTCCTTACCTCATATTATGCAAAAAGACGACACAGGTTTCTCGGCACGGGAAAAAGACGGTAACGGCTCCCGTCAGGCGAAAGGCTGCCTTCTCCTGATCGCAACCACGATTCTCGTCATATTTGCCCTCGTCATAGCGGCCGCGGTCGGTATCATCATCGTGGACACCGTCAGCCTCAGAGGAGAGAATTATACATTGGAACAGCGCGTGAAACGCTACAAGGTGGCGTGCCAGTTCCTCTGGCTGGACTTCAAGGATTCTTTTTCAAAAAAGAAACCGGATTCGTCTCAGGTGGACGAACCGTAAAAGACCTTTTCTCCTCATCCCAAGCCCGGCTCCGATGCCGGGCCGGGCAATGCCGGATTTCCTTTTTCCGATCCCTTTTTTCAGCTCGAAACCGTTATTTGACGGAGATGTTTCCGGTCACGGCGGCAAGGAATTCCAGGCGGAGCGATTCGCTCTTCTCGAACGCGCCGCGGATGGCGGAGGTCACCATGGAGGCGTTCTGCTTGCGGATGCCGCGGCTGGTCATGCAGAAATGCGTGGCCTCGCACATAACGTACACGCCGCGCGCGTCCAGCACGTCCACGATCGCGTCGGCGATCTGCGCGGTCATGCGTTCCTGAATCTGGAGGCGGCGCGCAAAGCAGTCCACGAGGCGCGCGAGCTTCGAGATGCCGACGATGCGGCGGTTCGGCAGGTACGCCACGGAGACATGTCCGAAGAACGGGAACAGGTGGTGTTCGCACGTGGAGTAGAACTCGCAGTTCTTCAGGATAACCATCTCTTTGCAGACATCCTGGGTGAAGGTCTTCAGGATCTTTTTCGGGTCCTGGCGGTAGCCGGAGAATATCTCGTCCGCGGCCAGCCGGACGCGGGCGGGTGTTTCAACAAGCCCCTCGCGGGAACCGTCCTCGCCGATGAGCCGGAAGAAGCTCGACACGAGCTGTTCCATCTGCTGATCGCGCCCGGACGCCGCCGGACGCGTGGTAACTGCCTTTCTGGGCATATCAACGAACTCCTATCATTTTGTGCAGCTGCACGGATAATTTGAAACGCGGATGGGCGAGCACGAAATCGAGCGCTTCGGGCAGATTGCTTGTGCCGTCCTTCCGGGCAAGAGGCTGGATGTACTTGACGCATCCGGCGTCCTGCATGGAGAGATAATACGGGATGTGTTCGGGCTCGAACACGAATTTCAGTTCATTGGGGCGCGGGACGACCGGATCGAGTGCGTTTTTCGGGGAGACCGTGACCCAGTCGACCCAGTCCGGCACGGGCTGCGTTCCGTTCGTCTCAATGCAGAGGAAGCGGGCGAATCCCTGAAAGAGCGGCTCGTCGTCGTGGAGCTGGAGCGCGGGTTCGCCCCCGGTCAGCACGATGATCGCGCCGTCGCGGTCCGCAAGAAGTTTTCGCACGGCATCTTCCAGTTCGTCCTTCGTCATTTTCTCGCCATGCGAATGGTCGGTGTCGCACCACGGGCAGCTGAGGTTGCAACCGGAGAAACGCACGAAGACGGCAGGAGTCCCGGCGAACTTGCCTTCGCCCTGAATGGAATAGAATATCTCGTTGACGCGGTAGCTGTACATGACGCATCAGTCCTCGTACACGGTCGGATCGGGGATCCCCGCCTCGCGGAACGCTTCCTTGCGCTCCCGGCAGGTGCCGCATCTGCCGCAGTGCTTTTCGCGGCCGTTGTAGCAGCTCCAGGTGAGGGAGAAATCCGCGCCGAGCTTTGCCCCGAGCGCCGCGATTTCCCCCTTCGTCATATTGCAGAACGGCGACAGGAGCTTCACCTTGCCCGCGGTCCCCGTCCCGATCGCGCGTGCCATGCCGTCGATGAACTCCGGTCGGCAGTCGGGGTAGATCGCGTGGTCGCCGGTGTGGTTGCCGAGGATCACGGCGGAATACCCGGAATCCTCCGCGAGTCCGGCCGCCGCGGCCAGCATGATGCCGTTTCGGAACGGCACGACGGTTGACGCCATGTTGGTCTCGTTGTACGCGCCCTCCGGGATGCTTCCGCCCGTTTTGAGCAGGGACGAATGGAAGTATTTCCCGATGAAGTCGAGCGGGATCTCAAGGCGCGGAATGTTGAGTTTGCGGCAGATCACGTTCGCCGCGGCAAGTTCGCGGGCATTATGCTTGGCGCCGTAGGAAAACGATACGGCGGAAACGCCGGAGAATTCGCGGCGCGCCCACAGCAATGCCGTGGTGCTGTCCATCCCGCCTGAAAAAACGACGAGCGCGTACTGGTTGTTCATCCTGTCCGGCCTCCGTCAGATCTTGTCGCCGTGTTCGCGGGCGAGCTTGTTGATGGTCTGGAGGTCGAGCTTGCCGGAACCGAGCAGGGGGATGCGTTCGAGCTTGACGAAATCCGGGATCTTCGGGATCCACAGCGGAGGCACGTTCTTCTTCTGAAGCTCCTCAATGACTTTTTCCGGGACCAGGTTCGGATTCGAGTAGAACACCACGAGGCGTTCGCCGCGTTTCGCGTCGGGCGCGCCGGTTACGGCCACGTCGTGCGATTCGCTGCCGATGATTTCGCTCACGGACATCTCGACGAGCTCGTGCGGGACCATTTCGCCGGCGATCTTGGAGAAGCGCGACAGGCGGCCGGTGATCGTGATATAACCGTCCTCGGCCATGGTGGCGATGTCGCCTGTGTTGTAATATCCGTCCTTGATGACCTTCGCCGTAAGCTCAGGCTCGTTCAGGTAGCCCTTCATCACGAGGCCGCCCTTCACGAGCATCAGGCCGGGCGTGTTCGGCGGCAGTTCCTCAAACGTGTCGGGATCGACGATCTTCACGTGGATGCCGGGCAGAGGCGCACCGATGCTGCCGGGCCGGCCGCATTCGCGTCCGAGCGTGAAGATGGACGGCGCAAGGTTGATCGCCACGATGGGCGAAAGTTCGGTGCAGCCGAATCCCTCGGTCACGGTCAGCCCGGTCATCTCCTTGACCTTCTCGGAGATGTCGCTGCGGAGCTTCTCCGCGCCGGTGATGATGAAGCGGAGCGACTTGAACTGGCCCGGCTTCAGTTTGCGCATGTAGGTCTGCAGGAACGTCGGCGTGGCGATCAGGAGTGTGAGCTTGTCCTTTTCCACCGCGTTGCACACGCCCTGTGCATCCAGCGGATTCAGCAGGAACGTCACGCGCGTGCCGCACAGGCTGGGCAGGACGAATCCGATCATGAACCCGAACGCATGGAAGAGCGGCAGGTTGCCGACGGTCGTGTCGTGCGGCGTCCAGTTCACGTTGCGCCAGAAATTGAAGAAATCCGAGTTCAGGTTGTGGTGGGTCAGCATGATACCCTTCGGCATGCCGGTCGACCCGCTGGAGAAGAGCAGGACGGCGTCGTTCTGGCTGTCTCGCCACGTTTTCGGCGCATACTGGCACATCAGCATGCGCGAAGGCAACAGGATGGCGTCAAGAATCGCCGTGTACTTGATGCTCTTCGTGATGTACGGGCGGATATCCTCCAGCAGGAACATCTCCGGCGTCGGCTGGAGTTTCAGTTTGTCGAGGAATTTCCGGCTCGTGAGGATGAGCTTGATGCCGGCCTTCTCAATGGAAGCCTGCCGCACGGCCTCGCCGACGGAGTAGTTCAGGATCGCCGGGATGCGGTCGGCGAACAGCACGCCGTAAAGCACGATGGCGGCGTTCACGCAGTTCGGCAGGAGCACGCCGATGTATTTGCTGTCGTTCTTTTCGTCCAGCTGCCGGATCACGCGCGAGAAGATCAGCGCCTTGATGAGCGTGTCGAGGTCCTTCGGCCCCTGTTTGTCCGCGTCCTTGTACATGCAGTGGAACGGATGGCGGCGCACCTGGCGCGCAAAGGCATAGTGGATGGTGCGCTCGCTCGGGAAGCCCTCGCTCTCCACGTCCGCGCCCATTTCGGAAATGAGCTGGCGGAGCTGGAACGGCGTGATGTCCGGGCTGATGCGTTTGCCGATCGCCACGGCCACCGGGATCGGGAACTGCCTCGGCATGATGAAGTGGAAGCGGCCTTTGTAGTACGGGAACATACTGCCCCAGAGCATGCCGATGCGGACCGGCAGGACCGGCACGTCGCGGTCCGCGGGCAGAATCCGCGAAAGCCCCTTCTTGAACCGCAGGATCAGGCCGTTGCCGGATACGCCGCCCTCGGGGAACATGCAGATCAGTTCACCGTCCTGGAGCAGCCGCTTCGTCCTCCGCATGAACTCCTGCATCTTCTTCGGGCCGGGGCCGGGAACCTCGATCACGCCCATCCGGCGGAAGAGCGGCCCCCAGAACTTCATGTGGTAGAACTCCGTATGCATCATAAAGTGGATCTTCCGCTTCGTGATGGCCATCATGATGAACGAGTCGAAGACCGAAACATGATTGGCAACAAAGACCGCCGGGCCCGTTTTCGGTACGTTTTCCTCCCCGTCAAACCGCTCTACGAAACACGTGTGGCGCAGGATCGTGATGATGAGCTTGAATATCTCGTACGGGAAACAGACCAGCAGGACGGCCCACACAAGCAGGACCGCCGCAAGACAGCTCAGAACAATAAGCAGTGTATTCAAAGGAGGAGACCTCCGGAATGATTGGCGATGGTTGAAGTTTCCGAACCCGGGCCCGGCCGCATAAAATACTTGCGCCGGTTTGTATATCCATATAATATACCACACACCGGCCCCGGAATCAACCCGGATTTACAATTATTTTGCCGTCGAACTGTTTAAAAACGCCAGATTGATCGTTTTCGTGCGTTTTCTCCCGAGCGGTGCGCCGTATTCGATTTCCAGCGACATGCGCGGCGAATCCGGCGTCCCGAAATGCTCCACGGCGAAATCGATGTCGTTCGGATCGTCCGAAACGGCCAGCCCTCCGCGCCGTCTCAGCATGGGGCCGAGACGCTCCAGCTCGCCGCGATTGTCCCAGATGCACCCCTGCGGATGTCCGGGCGCATAGTGGCGCATCAGGCCGGACGCCCAGGCGTCGCCGATCATGATCTCCAGCGGACGGCCCGTCTTCTCTTCGTACAGCCGCGCCACATCCGCCGCGAACCGTTTCGCCGGGAAGTTTTTCCGGTTGGTGGAATGCACCATTCCGGCGACCGTGATCCCGATCAGGCACGCGATAAAGAACGCGACTGTTTCCAAGCGGAACCGCAGTGTCTGCTTCGGCGTCCATTCCGCGGGGAACAGCGCTGTCAACAGGATGCCGAGCGGGAAGAACAGCGGGACCAGCCACATCGCGCGGATCGCGTTGCCGGAGAGTCCGATTCCGGTCAGAACAAGCAGGGGTACGCCCATCATCACGGCAGCGAAAACCAATGCCTCGCGCCGCACAGAATCAACGGGTTTGCGCGGAAGGCCCCATCGTGCCAGCAGAAACGCGGCGAGCGGGATCAGGCTGACCACGACCGCGGTACCGAGAATGACCAGCACCCCGGCGATATGCCGATGGAACCACGTTTCATCAGGATTGAACGCCATACGGCCCTCCACGTATTCCTCCATCATCGCAAGGCCGCCCGTAAACGCCCACATCAGGTGCGGAAGAACCACGAGAAACGCGCACACGGCGGCGATCCACGGCCCGGCGCTCAGAATAAGGCGGCGCTCCTTCGAAATCAGCAGAAACACCGCGAACGACAGGAAAAGCAGCGTGGAATAGTATTTGCAGAGGAAACACAGCCCGGAGCAGACGCCAAGCATGATCCAGTCGCGGATCCGGTCGTGTTTGTATGCCCGGACGAAGCACAGCGCCGCCGCGGGCCAGAGCAACAGCATCGGCAGGTTCACATTGAACTCCGGCGTCGTGATGTTGTAGTAGAAGATGAACACCGGCGTCAGGGCCGCCAGAGCGGATTCCTCCCGCCCGAAAAACTCGCGCGCCATGAAATAAATACAGACCATCCCGCCCGTCACGCACAGCTGGCTCAGCAGATAGATCGGCCAGTCGGCGTGCCCGGTGGCGGACGCCGTCAGCCCGGCGATCCATCCCGTGAGCGGCGGATGCTTCGCATTGCCGAGCGAGAGTCCGCTGCCCCACGCGACAGCCTCGAGCGAGTCCAGCGGCAAAACGGTGTACAGCAGGCTCGGCACGAGCGTCCACAGCACGAGCTGAAACAGCACGATAACACCCAGGAACCGCACCATGGGCGGCATGTCGCGGACGGTCTGCGGGATCGATTTCATGTCTGATGAAATGGGAATATGCTCTTACACAAAAAAGAGCAGGCCGTTTTAACCTGCTCTGAAACTCGTTTCGGCGCTCAGTCGACCAGCTTGTTCAGCGGGAACTCCACGATGCCCGTGGCGTTCAGTTCCTTCAGCTGCGGGATCAGGTCGCGCACTACCGTTTCGTCCACGATGGTGTTCAGCGCGAACCAGCCCTTTTCGGAGAGCGGAGACACGGTCGGACGCTGAAGCGCGGGAAGCTTCTTCAAGATGTTGTCCAGGTCCTTTTCCTGCACGTTCAGCATAAGCCCGACCTTGCCCTCGGCGTTCAGGACCGCTTTCAGCAGCATGGCGATACGGCGGATCTTCGCGGCCTTGAAGGGATTGCTCATGGCCTTCTCGTTCGCGATGAAGCGCGTGGTCGTGGTGCAGAGCGTGTCGATGATTTTCAGGTGGTTCGCGCGCAGGCTGCTGCCGGTCTCCGTGATCTCCACGATGGCGTCGGCGAAATGAGGCGGCTTGACCTCGGTCGCGCCCCAGGAGAAGTCCACGCGGACGTTTTTCACGTTGTTGGCCGCCAGATAGCGCTTCGTCATGCCGACCGCTTCCGTCGCGATGCGTTTGCCTTCCAGATCGGCGGCGCACTTGATGTCCGAATTCTCCGGCACGGCCAGCACCCAGCGCAGAGGATTGCGCCCGACTTTGCCGTAGACCAGCTCGCACACCTCCACGACGTGCGCGCCCGTCTCCTGGATCCAGTCGAATCCGGTCAGGCCGCAGTCGAGCATGCCTTCCTCCACGAACATCGCCATTTCCTGCGCACGCAGCAGCATGCACTCAATCTCCGGGTCGTTGATTGTCGGGTACAGCGAACGCGAATCGATCTTGATATTGTAGCCAGCCTTCGCGAAAAGGTCGGTCGTGGCGGCTTCGAGGCTTCCTTTCGGAAGGCCGAGGATCAGTTTGTCGTCTTTATTTTCCAGCATGGCGGGGACTCCTCTATGGTTTGTTTCCAAAATTTTACAGAATATATAATATACAGTGTTTTTTCTGAAATGAAAGCCGGAAACAGAAAAAAAACGCCGATGCCGCCCGGACATTGCGACAAGGATTTGTTTCCATGCTTTTTACCATCCTAAGGAGAGAGCATACGAAAAAAATCAGGAAACATGCTTAGCAGATTGGCGCTTTCCGGAGCCGACAGAGGGGTAGAAAGAAGGATGCCGGACGAACCGGTTAGCAGATTTTGAGCTCAATTTTGAGGACGAGATACGAAAAAAGCCCGATGGAATTCATCGGGCCTGACATAGCAAATGGTGGCAAGGACCAGGATCGAACTGGTGACACACGGATTTTCAATCCGTTGCTCTACCAACTGAGCTACCCCGCCACAGAATGCTATTTAATATACACCTCATCCAGGCTTTTTCAAGTAAAGTTCTGAAAAAAAACGAAAAAAAGAGGTTTTTGCCATTAGAAAAAGAAACCTGCCTAAACGCACGGGGAGAAAAACGGGAGGGTGCGTTTAGTCTGACAAAGGGAGTACGTGCGTTTAGTCTGACACGAAGAATTCGATCAAGGCATGTTTATGAGAAATGCCACGGGAAGATGCCTCCCCGGGGTGAGGTGTGCGTTTAGGTCTTCACGACCTCGATGTTCTTCTTCTCGTTGTGCCCGCCGATGTTGTACGTCTCGCCTGGAACACCCTGCGTGGCCACGAGGTACAGCGCCCTCGCGTGGTCCTCGACGTACAGCCAGTCGCGAATCTGGAGTCCTTCGCCGTAAACCGGGAGCTCCTTGCCGTCCAAAGCGTGCAGAATCACCAGAGGGATCAG
>JAEEGG010001304.1_pt1 | contig 68036 bp, 48 predicted proteins | sample 9134161 | NCBI WGS metagenome assembly JAEEGG01 (sample SAMN16246543, study PRJNA631951) | gut metagenome | biome: gut microbiome; feature: rumen; material: CR-attached | host: Bos | place: Iran: Karaj | collected 2018-10
TTAAAACGTAAGATTATGGACGGAATATTTTTTTTGTTTGCAGTAGCAGCATCGGTCGGCAGCTTGCTGGCAGGTTATGTGAATGAGGCTAAGAAACTGAGTGTTTAATTTAATGTGTAACTTAAAACCAGAAAAGAGAAATGAAAACAAATGTATTGAGGAAGACCGTAAACATGTGGGAGCCAAGTGTGATGTCTGCCGATGAGGCGATGGAATGGCTCGACGGCAAGGGACTCAAGTACGAAGTGTGTGACACGCCAGTACCTGTATCGGGAAACAAGGTGAGTTGCGGAAAACCCTTGGATATAGGTGACTACATGATAAAAGAGTATCGCAACTTGCCTAAATCGTGTCTACGAAACCACGAAGTCATAAGCGTTCAGACTATAGGCGATTCGATGATTGGGGCAAATATCTATGAAGACGACTGGTTGCTACTGGAGTTGGGCGTTCTTCCGTCGGATGGCGACATTGTGATGGCAAATATTGACGGTGAATTTCTTGCCAAGGTCTTTTTCACTGACAACCAGAACAGGAAATGGCTGTTGCCCAAGAACAAAAACTACACGCCCACCGAGCTGACTCCTAACAGCGACGTGAAAATTGCTGGTGTTGTTCATGTGATGACCAAGAACGTGCCACGACAATCTTACAACGAATGCATGGCCATTTTGGAACAGTACAAGAAGAAGGCCGATGATCAGGGCGACGTGTTCCAGCGGTTGGCGAAGGCTGTCAGAGAGGGCAGTCTGCTGTTCTGGGCAGCTTCCGCATGGGCTGTGGCCTACTGTGTGGTACGCGACTGCTGCAACTACGAAGACACGGTGAGCGACTTCGAGCGCAAGGCCATCAATATGAATCTGCCCATGAGGTTCGACTATCCCTGTTCTGTGGGCAAGGTTCAGCGCACCATCAAGCACATCATGGCCGACATCCGCCGACGCGACGCTGAGAACGAGAAGCGCGAGCGGGAGTGGAAGAAGGACTGCCAGAAGAAGGGTGCCAACAAGGACAAGTTGGTAAGACCGGAAGGGCTCGTTATACAGATCATCGACCCAGATATGACGAAGCCGGCACTGGTGACGCGAATGGACGAATCGGAAGGACATTTTGTCTATGTAAAGCTGAACGAGCTGGACTTGTTCGACCAGCTGAAGGGTACGACGGGCAAGCAGCACTTCCAGCTGATGTGTCTCGCCTTCGACCCCGATTCGGAGTATGGCCAGACGCGTATCGGTACGCAGTCGGTGACCGCCCGTCCGCGCTGTCGGTTCAACTGGAACGCCTGTACGACGGTACAGAAAGGGCAGAAGTACTTTAGGAATGTCCTGACCGACGGCCCCATTAGCCGTATCAACTTCTGCACCATTCCTGAGTCGGAGATTGGCATTGAGCAGCCTATTTACGGACAGTATGACGCGGCGTTCGACGAAGCCCTGAAGCCGTACATCGACAACCTCTGTGCCGCCCGAGGCTTTGTGGACTGTCCGCAGGCTACGAAGCTGGCCAAGAAGTTGCAACAGGAGTGTGCCGAGTTTGCCCGCTTGTCGCAGGACGAGGTCTATTGGAACCTGTCGTTCCGCGCCTGCGTGATAGCCTGGCTGAAAGCCTGCGTGCTGTATGTCGCCAACGGCTGTAAGTGGGAAAAGACCATCGAGGATTTTGTGCGGTGGTCGCTGAACTACGACCTCTGGTGCAAGATGCAGTTCTTCGGTGACGCCATCCGACAAGCCAACAATGGTGACGAGCGCATAGGCCGGCGAGGACCCCGTAACCTGCTGGAACTGTTGCCCGACACCTTCACCATTGAAGATGCCATCAGGGTACGCCAGCAGCAAGGACTTCAAGAGAAGGGAACGTCGCACATGATAACGATGTGGAAAAGCAGAAACTACGTGTCACAGATCACAGATCACAGTTTTCAGAAGCTCAGGTTCAAGTCCGACAAGTAACATCGATAGATAACTCTCCGGGCACAATGGCTCGGGGAGTTTTTTGTGCAGAAAAGTGGTACAATTGTTTTGTTGAATAAATAATAATGTGTACCTTTGCATGCAAAACGAAAAAGAGTGGTGTGACAATGGACTATATATCTATTATAAATAAGTATTACCCCAAGGACGACGAGTTGCGTGGGCTGTTGATGAAGCATAGCAGGCAGGTGGCTGACAGATGTCTGCAGATAGCGCGGAAACATCAGGAACTGCCAGTGGACATACAATTCTTAGAGGAGGCTGCGATGTTGCACGATATCGGCATATTCCGTTGCGATGCGCCCAGCATCAAGTGTCACGGTGACGAACCGTACATACGTCACGGGCAGATAGGTGCGGAGATATTGCGCTGGGAGGGTTTTCCGAGACATGCGCGGGTGTGCGAGCGGCATACGGGAACGGGGCTGCCGGGATATGAACCCGAGACGCTGGAAGAGCAGATTGTGTGCTATGCGGACAAGTTCTACTCGAAATCGCAGCCCGACCACGTGCGCAGCGTGTTGGAAACGGCCCAAAGCCTTGAGAAATTCGGTCACGAAGGCGTCAAGAAGTTCCTTTCTTGGTCGGAACGCTTCGAATAGCCTTGATTTTTCGTAATAATTTACGTTAAATGCGTGAAAGGCTGGCGATATTCGGCAAATTATTTGTAATTTTGCAGCCGTGAGAAGAAAAACGCTCATATTCTTGCTGCTTTTTGTCATGATTTTCATCATGGCAGGAGTACCAAATCTGCGCTTTCCCAGCTTAGGGGAGGCGGCAGACAGTACGGTCGTAGCAGACGCGGTGCCGGCGGACACGATAGTGCCGAGGGCAGCGAAGGACTCGTTGTCGAAGGACTCTACGTCGAAGGACGGGATGCAGGTTGACACGGTGCTGGCCGATACGTTGGGCATGGACTCGCTGCAACTGCTGATATGGAAGCGCAACAAGGCTATTGACGACTCGCTGTATGCCGACTCGCTGAACCGTCAGCGCAAGAACGGTATCGACGCGCCCGTGACGTATTCGGCTGACGACTCGATGACCTACGAGGCAGCGACGGGTGTGGCCCACCTCTATGGTAACTCGCACGTGAAGTATGAGAACATGGACTTGGAGAGCGACCAGATATTCATGTCGATGGACTCCAGTCTGGTGCATGCTACGGGTTCGCGCGACACCAGCGGACAGAAGTACGGCACGCCTGTGTTCAAGATGGGTAACGACACGTACGAGACAGACACGATGGCCTTCAACTTCAAGACGAAGAAGGGATTGATTCAGAATGCGTACACGCAGCAGGACGACGGATACATGACGTCGGAGGTATCGAAGCGTGGCGCCAATGGCGATATGTTCCTGTATCACGGACGCTACACCACCTGTGACCTGCCGCATCCGGACTTCTATTTCGCCATGTCGAGAGCCAAGGTGCGCCCGGGCAAGGACGTCGTCTTCGGACCGACCTATCTGGTGGTGGCTGACGTGCCGCTGCCCTTTGCCGTCCCCTATGGCTTCTTCCCGTTCACCAAGAGCTATTCGAGCGGTTTCATCATGCCGACATACGGTGACGAGACGTCGCGAGGCTTCTATCTGCGTGACGGCGGTTACTATTTTGCCATCAGCGACAAGATGGACCTGAAGCTGTTGGGCGAGATATACACCAAGGGATCGTGGGGCGTCAAGGCTGCGTCGAACTATAGGAAACGCTACAGATATAGCGGTTCGTTCCTGTTTGAATACCAGAATACCATCAATGGCGAGAAGAACATGCCCGACTACACGAAGGAGACGAGCTTCTCGCTGAAGTGGAGCCATAACCAAGACGCAAAGGCCATACCGTACCGTACGCTGAGGGCGAGCGTGAACTATGCCTCGCAGAGTTTCGAGCAGAACAACCTGACGTCGATGTATAACCCGCAGGCTCGAACGCAGACTACGCGAACATCGTCGGTGTCGATGGGCTTTACGTTCAGCAATCTGGGACTGAGCTTGACGACGGATGTCAATGCGACACAGAACATGAGAGACTCGATGGTGACGCTGACATTGCCTAACGTCACGATATCGATGACGAAACGCTATCCCTTCAAACGGAAGAAGTCGGCTGGCAAGGAGCGCTGGTACGAGAAGATATCGTTCACGTACACCGGACACTTGGAGAACCGCATATCGACGAAGGAAGACAAACTGTTCAAGTCGAGTCTGGCAAAAGACTGGAAGAACGGTTTCAGTCATAACATCAAGACGGACTTCAGCTTCAACGTGCTGAAATACCTGAACCTGACGGCTTCGTTCAACTTCAACGACAAGATGCTGACGCAGAAGTTCAAGCGTTCGTGGGATGAGGTCAACCAGAAGGAGCTGGTGGACACGCTGACGGGCTTCTATAACATCTATGACTGGAACACCAGCCTGACGGCCACCACGAAGATCTATGGCTTCTTCATACCCAACCGCAAGATTTTCGGCAACAGGATAGACCGTATCCGCCACGTCTTTACACCGACGGTGTCGTTCGGCTATACGCCAAGCTACGGTGGCGGGTCGCGCAGCAACTACTATGACACCTATCTGAAGACAGATAAGGACGGTAACGTGTCGCTGGTGGAGTATTCACCCTTTACGGGTACGATGTTCTCGGCACCAGGCAAGAACATGAGTGGAAGCATCAACATGTCGATATCGAACAACGTGGAGATGAAATGGCGCAATAAGGAAGACTCGCTGGTCAAGGTGAGCCTGATTGACGAGTTGAGTGCCAGCATGTCGTACGACGTTGCCGCCAAGGTGCGCCCCTGGAGTGACCTGAATACCAACATCCGTCTGAAGTTTGGCAAGAATACGACGTTCAACCTGAACGCCCGTTTCGCCACCTATGCCTACGAGGCTGACTCGGTGGGTGCCAAACCGTATATCGGTACGCGTACAGAGTATAGCAAAGGACGCTTCGGACGTTTCCAGGGCATGTCGAAGAACCTGTCGTACACGCTGGACAACAAGAAGGTCATCAACTTCTTCAAATGGATAACAGGCCAGAAGACGGATAAAGACAAGGACGACAAGGGGGGCAAGAAGGAATACGACACGGGTATAGACACGAATATTGACCCCGACATGGAAGCTGCCAAGCACGGTGCCGAGAAGAAGGACGCCGGTGTGGCCGAGACCGACGAGGACGGATACATGAAGTTCTCGATACCCTGGACGCTGACCATCGGCTACGGTATCACCATGCGCGAGAATACCAGCGGCACCTTCAACTACGACAAGATGCGCTATCCTTATAAGTTTACGCAGAACATGAACTTTGCAGGCAACGTACGCCTCTCGGACGGTTGGAACATTTCGTTCTCGTCGGGTTACGACTTCGAGACCAAGAAGATTTCGATGACGACGGCATCGCTCAGTCGCGACCTGCACTGCTTCAATATGTCGTGCTCAGTGGTGCTGTCACCGTACACGAGCTATAACTTCTCGTTCCGTTGCAATGCAGCCACACTGACTGATGCCCTGAAATACGACAAACGCTCGAACTCTACTAATGCCGTACGATGGTATTAATAGACCGCTCTTCACCAACAACCCAGATGATGTCGCCTTCCTCAAAACGTCGCTTTGGACTGACGGGCGACAGGTTCTCCTTGCCTTCCTCCAAACCGACCACCATGCAACCATAGATGCTGCGGATGCCACTCTCTGCCATCGTCTTGCCGATGAAGGGACTCGTGGCACTAATAATAATCTGGCGTAGCTTCATTTCACGATTTTCCAGCGTCAGGTCTTCCTGTATGATGTCGGACTCCAGCGCGTGACTAAATTTTGCCAGCTGTTCGTCGCTACCGATGACCTGTAAACGGTCGCAGGGGTAGAGGACGTAATCGCCATCGGGGATGTTCATGCGGAAACCGCCGCGCAGAATGCTGCTGATGTGGACGCCATACTTGTTGCCCAGGTTCAGCTCTTTCAGAGAACTGCCCATCCACAGGGAATTGTTGGGAACCTCGAATTCGGCAATATGGATGTCACGATCGAGCAGACGGCCTTCGTAAAGCGGACGCTTCTTGCCGCGCACCTGTGCCTCGATGTCGCGACTGCGCAGGTTATTGATGAACAGACGCTCCAACACGATGCTGCGTCGCTTGACCGATCGTGAGAAAACCATCAGCATGACAGCCACAACACCCAATGTTATCATGATGGCATTGCTGAAACGGCTCAGATAGTGGCAGATGTAGAAGATGAAAGCGACGGCAATGATGACACGCACAAGGATGGTGAACAGCAGAGGCAGACGGTTGCGGTTGCTTTCGGCCCATAGTGCCTTCCACTCTTCTGAACGGTTCTTCTTCATCACCATAGCACGCAGGAAAGGCGAGATGAACAGCACCGTCACGACGCCTGTGATGGCGTTGGCATACCAATGCAGCTCCCAGCCGGGCAACAGCTTTCGCATGAACGGCAGGAAGAAGGTGAACATGAGGGCGATGGATGCCGACGAGAGGATGCTGTAAACCAGCGTATTCATGGCCATCTGCGTCAGCAAACGCTTCCACAGACTTTGCTTCTGCGAGTTCGGATGACTCATTGACAGCTGGTTGAGTAGACTGATGAGCTTCGACGGCAGTTTGGGTTCTATGATGCTGTAAGCCGGTGTGGCAAGCCGTATCATGTAAGGTGTGAGGAAAGTTGTGATAACGGATACGGCCACCACGACCGGATAGAGGAAATCGCTGATGACGCCCAACGACAGGCCCAGAGAGGCGATGATGAACGAGAACTCACCAATCTGCGCCATTGAGAAACCGCAGCGCATAGCCGACTTCAGACTCTCGCCACCCAGCATGAATGCAAAGGAACCGAATACGGCCTGACCAATCAGGATGGTGAATACAAGAGCCAGAATGGGGAAGGCATACGCCATGAGAATGTCGGGGTCGACCAACATACCGACAGATACGAAGAAGATGGCACCGAACAGGTTTTTGACGGGCTCCACCAGCTTCTCTATCTTTTCGGCTTCAACGGTTTCAGCCAGAATGCTACCCATGATGAATGCTCCGAAGGCCGACGAAAAACCTACCTTGGTAGAGACAACTGCCATACCGCAGCACATGCCCAGCGACACGATGAGCAGCACTTCGGTATTGATGAGCTTACGAACACTGCGTAGGAACAAAGGTATGGCAAAGATGCCGACCACCAGCCATAACACCAGAAAGAAGCCGATTTTCACCACCGAACCTAACATCTGGCCACCATCAGGATTGTTGCCTGAGGCAATGGCGCTTAGCATCACCATCATCACAATGGCGAAAATGTCTTCCAATATAAGTACGGACATCACCAGTCCGGCAAACTGCTGCTGGCGCAGCCCGAGGTCGTCGAAGGCCTTATAGATAATAGTAGTGGAACTCATGGCGAGCATACCGCCAAGGAAGATGCAGTCCATCTTTGACCAACCGAAGGCATGACCCACGCAGACACCCAGCATCGACATGGCAAAGATGATGGTGATGGCCGATATGATAGGCGAAGCGCCCATCTTCAGAATCTTCTTGAACGAGAAGTCAAGACCCAGCGAGAACAGCAGGAACATCACACCAATGTCGGCCCACAGATGGACGTTTTCAGCGTCAGCCACCGATGCCGTATAAGGCATGTGGGGCGATACGAGGAATCCTGCAACGATATAGCCCAAGACCAAGGGCTGTTTCAGTCGCTTGAATATCAGGGTGACAATTCCGGCCACGATTAATATCAAGGCCAGGTCTTGTATCATGGTAGGTAGTTCAGCCATTGTACTGTCCCACTAACTCACAGATTTTGACAATCACTCTCGTGGCCTTCTCCATAGACTGGATAGGTACGAACTCGTAGGGACCGTGGAAATTGATGCCGCCAGCAAAGATGTTGGGGCAGGGGAGACCCTTGAAGGACAACTGGGCACCGTCAGTACCGCCACGAATGGGACGAACCTTCGGACCGACACCTACTTCCTGCATGGCTTTCAATACGACATCGATGACATGCATGGCGTCGGGCTCAATCTTCTCCTTCATATTATAGTATTGGTCGGAAACGACAGCCTCTACCGTACCTTCGCCGTATTTCTCGTTCATCTGTTCGGCACAACGCAGCACGAAGCGCTTGCGATCCTCAAACTTGTCGCGGTCGTGGTCGCGGATAATATAGCTCAGCTTGGCCAGCTCGATGTTCGATGTGATGCCTAACAGATGATAAAAGCCCTGATAACCTTCTGTGGTCTCGGGGGTCTCGTCATCAGGCAGCATCTTGGCAAATTCGGCAGCTAAGGCATTGGCGTTCACCATTTTACCCTTGGCATAGCCCGGATGTACGCTGACACCCTTAATGGTGATCTTGGCGGAAGCGGCATTGAAGTTTTCGAACTCCAACTCGCCCACGTCACCGCCGTCCATCGTGTAAGCCCACTCGCAACCGAACTTCTCGACGTCGAAATGGTGGGCACCCATACCGATTTCCTCGTCAGGGTTAAAGGCAACACGAATCTTACCGTGCTTTATCTCCTTATGCTCCTGCAGATAAACCATCGCCTGTACGATTTCGGCAATACCAGCCTTGTCGTCGGCACCCAACAGTGTCGTGCCGTCTGTCACGATGAGGTCTTCGCCTACATGCTGCAACAATTCCGGGAACTTCTTCGGACTCGACACGATGCCTTCGCTCAGCAAGATGTCGCTACCATCGTAGTTCTTCACAATTTGGGGCTTGATGTTGGCACCAGAGCAGTCAGGACTGGTGTCGTAGTGGGAAATGAAACCGATGGTGGGCACATGATCCTTGGTGTTGGCCTTCAAGGTAGCGTAGATGTAACCCTTGTCGTCCATCTCAACGTCATCAAGACCTTCGCGTTCCAGTTCCTTTTTCAGGTATTCTGCAAAAATCAGTTGTTTACTCGTACTCGGCACCGTCTGGCTGTCCTCAGCCGACTGTGTGTCAAATTTCGTATAGTTCAGAAATCTCTCTGTAATATCCATAATGATTGAGTATATTTTTTGCAAAGGTACGATTTTTTTTGTTCTTTTGCAAAAATAAACGACTAAAACATGTAAAAACTAATGATTAACGCATTTTGCGCTTATAACACTTTTTGAAATTGCAGAGGCCGCAGGTATATTCGAGCCTACGGACTTCCTTGCCGACACCGATGATGCCGCTGACGCTTTTGATGGGCAGCATGAGTGACGAATCGTTGAGACGGACGCCGCAGGTATGGCCGTCGAACAGCGGGAAAAGCAGTTGCTGTTGGGAAACATGCCAGCCGCAATAGCCTGGCGAGAAGCGGTTGGTATGGTGCCAACCCAGTTTGTCGATGCTCTCCTGTACGGCTATCTCCATCTGGTCGGCACACTTCTCGGCAATGACGGAACCTAACGAGTCGGCGATGAACACGCGCACCATATCGCCCTCCTGTTTCAGTCGTTGCTGATAGGTTTCGAACTCGACACCGCTGGTACATATAAATAAGGTGTAGGCTTCGGAGCCTTTGAGCTGGCGCTCGATAATCCGTCCGATATCGAAGGCTGGCAACTCTTGACGTACGAAGAAACAGAACTGAGGACGCAACCAACGCTGCACGTCGGCGATGATGGCTTGTGTCTCTTGTTGCGTCACCTCGTCAGGCCATACATCATGATAGCCCATCGACTCATAAACGTCAGCAAGGGTTATGCTCAATTCATCGTATGTCAGCGTCTTTTCAGTCATTCCAGTCTTCAAGTGCTTTGAAGAAAGCATCGATATTCTCGATAGGCGTATGAGGTGGGGTGTCGCATCCGCTGCTGAGCACGAAGTTAGGATACGCTCGCATCTTCTCAAGTAGAGCGAAAGTGGCCTGTCGCATCTGTTCGGGTGTGCTGTCCTTGAAGAGCGAAACGGGGTCAAGATTACCCATGGCGAGAGCCGTAGGAGGAACATCGCGGATGACTTCGTCCATCTGGCATTTATTGCCAAAATGGTAGGCGGCGGCACCAGTGGCTACCATCGCACGCGTGCACTGTCCCTGGTTGCCGCAGTTGTGTAATATGACAATGAACGTGTCGTCCTGCACGTGGTCGACAATGCGCTTGACGTATTGCGACGAGAACGCCATGCAGTCATCGTTAGACAACAGGCCCGCAGCGGGTTCAGCCATCAAGACACCGTTGGCACCCGTCAGCTTCAGCGCCTCGCAGTATTTCATGATAAACTGCGTACATTTATTTAATAAGGTATGGGCGGCATCTGGGTTTTCGTAGATGAGTACCATGATGTCCGACATGTCGTAGAGACGGCCTGCCAACGAAAAGGGGCCTATGCAGCCAGCAAAGAGCGGACGGTCGTCAATATGACGAGCTGCCAACAGATTGGCTTTCAGGTATTGTGGAATACGACCAGAAGAGAGTGAGGGTATCTGCAGGTCATAGATACTCTTCACATCGGGCAGCAGACGGCTGGCTACAGCAGGAACGGCTTCGTCGCTGAAGGCAATCTCAGCACCAAAGGCTTCAGCCTCAGTGGTGAGGTCCATGATGGTACATGCAGCAACACTTGGATACTGCTTTGTCAACGTCATGACGGCCTCATAGTGGATGTTTCCGTCACAGACGGCCTGTCGTACGGACTTCCCGTTTTGTTCTATACCGGGATGGGTCATAACAGGAATGGCCGTCACCTTCCGTTGTCGGATGATGTCGGCCACCCATTGTTTCATGCTTATTTTCATTAAATCACTTCTATTTGATGATCACCTGCTTGCCATCGTGGATGTATACACCCTTCTGGTTTGGTGACTGCGTGCTACGTCCGTTCAGGTCGTAATAGCGGCCATTGCTGGTCGTCTCGCGCTTTGCGTCTTTGATGCCGGTAAGGGCTGCCTGATTGGTATGGATAATCTCCAAATTTTCAGCTGTGGGAGCTTGCTGTTCCCAACTGAAACCGCAACGAGTGGGCAGGAAGGCCAACTCTTCTGTGGTACGAACCAGTACACTCTCCAGAATCTCTACATTTTGTTTGGCAGGAATACCATAGAGACCATTCTTCTGGCGTTTGTTCCAACTGCTGGCAAACGATACCTGATTGCCCTGACCGTCGTCCAAGCGAATGGTCTTGATTTCTGTGTCGACACCATTAGCCTCTGTGTTCTTGGCTCTCAGATACTGTTTTGTGGGTGAAAAAATGAGGTAAGGCATACCAGCCTCAATACCTTCGTTGGTACAGTCGACAAAGAGCAGTTGTAAGGTGCTGCCTTCCTGACGGATAGCTGCCAAACGTTCAACGCGGATGTCTTTAGCTGTAGCGGCCAACTGCTCTGCACTCAGTGTCATGGGAAGGCATAACGTGTTGTAACCTGCAAAGAGGTAACGATTCACCTGAACAGGATTGTCAGTGCTCTGAACTTGCTCTACCTTCAGCGTTTGTGTCTCTGTGTAGAGGTTTCTGACTTTGGTTTGCGATGTGGCTGTGCATGTTATTGCAAGAGCCATCATAGTAAGTACAATCTGTTTCATAAGCATATAGTTTTGAATAGGTTATTTGCTTTCGAGTGCAAATATAGTGATTTTCTGCTTATCTTCCAACAAAAGTTGTCGTTTTTTTTATTCCTACTTCGCTTTAGCACGTTTCTTGGCTGTTTTCTCGTAGGCTTTTACCTCTGCTGCAGTAGCTAATCCGGTCTTAATGCGGAACTCTTGACGCGCTAAGCGCATCTGCTCAAGGAAACGTTCGCTGGTGTGCAGTTTAGCATAGGCAGCAGAAGCTGCCAGACGTCCGGCATCTACGTCGCTCTGCCAGTGGGCACCAACAATGACGCGACTTTCGCCATACATATAGCCACGAGCCAACAGGGTGTCGGCACGGTCGGGGTTAATCTCAGAGAGCAAAAGGGCGGAACTCCATCCGAGAATGGTATGGCCAGAAGGGTAGGAGCCGTTCTTACGAAGTGCAGGCTCGTCGGCTGGATATAGTGTACTCTCGTGCATGCGCATAAAAGGACGTCTGCGCATGTAGTACTTCTTGGGCAATGTGCAAATGCTGTCGCAAGTGGCCGTTGCGTCACGTAATACCTTATAAATCTCGGGGGTTTCTTCTTTCGATATCTGCAGGCCAAAAGGTTCGCTGAATTCGCGGATGATGCAGTCGAGACCATAGACGGCATCGCGGATGGCGATATCGGCACGTTCCTTGTTGTTGCGCATCTCCTTACCCCACATATACTGTATAATGTCGTAAGCAAAATGGGCGCCAACAGTATCAGGGGGAGCTGGACACCATTTGAGCATGTCGGGCATTTCCTTCGTGGTGAAATATGGTTCTACGTCACTCTGTGCCTGAGCACAAACAGCAGCCGTCATCATAACGGCCCAAATCATTAACTTCTTCATATCTCAATTGTTTTTAGAATTTTACTTGGAAGCGGGTCTCAAGGATGGTCGCATGATTGTCCTCAAAACCACTACGATTGGTTACTTTGGTATATGAGGCACGTACGCGCCAAATCATATATTTATTAGGGTAGAAATTTTAGCATAGTGCCCAGTCATTCAGATAACCGCCATAAATGCCGGCACTTGCGTCAGACAGCGACGTGTAATTGTATTGCAGACAGAGTTCCATATTGCCTGGATCAGGTGTCGCAAGGCCACCGTCCGTCTTCGTGTAGCTGTAGTCGCGTCCCTTGATGAGTCCGCGTAGGGTGACATAAGCACCGCTACCCGTAAAATTGTGCAAACCACTTTCGCGTGTAATCCTATTCCAGAAATATTGGCCTATAATGGCAAATCGACCTTTAGAATATAGCAACTCGGGTGAGAACTTATACATCAGTTTCGCATCGGTGACTACCGCCTGTTGAGCATTGACCTTAGCGACACGCATAGGCCAACGTGTAGAGAGCGTAAACTGCTTGTGGTTCAGTTCCTTGTCACTACTGTAACGTGCCCCCTCGATACCTCCGCTAATGCCTACATGGAACATATTGCCTCGCTCAATGGTGGGATGATACACCAAACGCGTCATCGCACCAAGGGCCTGTTTGTCTGTTGCATCGGAAGTCTGCTTCATGGCGTCTGTCTCCACTACAACACTGGCTGTAGCCAGAAACTTGTCTTCGGTATGCTCGTACATTAATCCTATCATACGGTCGTTATTGAAAACGGCATTGCTATGAGGCTCTTCCATAGTTTCTTTGAACGATGAACTGGTACAACTCTGGTAACCGTACTGATGGATGAAGTAACCACCGCGGATGAAATTCTTCTTGTCAATATCATACTGGAGAAACACATCTTTCATGTTTACTTTGCCGTAAGCATAACCCATGTCTATCTTACCTTTCCACTGTCCGTAGGTAAAGCCTACACCCACACGCATATCAGGAATACCGACACCGCTGTTAAGTTGATCCTCCTGATGTTGTGGATTAATATAGGCTGCGTCAAAGAGAATACGTCCAGACGGCTTCACTATTAGCTTCGGCTCTTCTTGAGCCAAAATGCCTAAACTTACGGTCGGCCATAATGTGAAAATTGTCAAGAATCTTTTCATATCTTTATAGCGTGGTGACAGAAATACTGCTAAATCTTGTTGATGTCCACATAGCCGTGCATAACGGCATAAATGGTTAGAGCCGACACACTCTTCATACCTAATTTGTCCATGATATTCTTGCGATGAGTGATTACAGTACTGAGACCGATATTGAGACGGTCGGCTATCTCTTTGTTAATAAGGCCTTGAGCTATTAACGACATGACCTCTATCTCGCGATCGGTCAATAGCTTTTGTTGTAGGATTTGGGGCATTTGTGGCAGATTGCGCCCGCCATGATGGGCATACTGCTGAAGCATAAGCAAATGGCGAATGAGCTGGGATTCTGGCTGATTGATGCATAGCGAATGGAAACCGTGAAGTTGGGATGTTTCATTGAGCGACAAGGTAAGTACAATGGTCTTACGTTGTCGTTCAAGAAAAAACACACGGTGAGTCAGCACGATATCCATAGCCACAAAATAGTGGGCGTACTGGTCAGGATGGCCTGATTCCAGTTCGCTAAAACTCCCAAAAGTATCGACAGTCATAATGGGCATCACATTTTGCAGTATTTGTTTTAATCCTAATACCGCTAACGTGTTTGCATCAATGATAGCTACTTTGGGTCTGCCAGGCATCCCATGCTCCATCATCAGCCTATCGAATTTCGAACAGGTTGAAGAATCCCGTCATTGTGAAGACTTTGCGGATTTCATCGTTTATGTTAGTAATGATGACCTTACCACCCTTGACTGCTGTTTCCTTACGAATTGTCAGGAATAGACGCAGACCAGAACTACTGATATATTCAAGAGGTGTGCAGTCGAGAATAATCTCCTTGTCAGCATTCTCCAACAGAGGGGTAATCTCTTTCTGTGCCTTTACTGCAGCAGGTGTATCCAGACGTCCACTAACAATGGCAGTCATACCGCCGTTTTCTTCTTTGATATTAAATGTCATAATTTCTTTTGTTTGTATGTCATAGGAATGAGTAATTAGGGACAATCCCCAATTACTCATTTTTATCATTTTATTACTTCACCAGAGCCTTGCGAGCTGCATTGATCTGCTCCTTTGTCTTTACCAACTGCTCCTTCATTTCAGCAACGGTAGTGGCATTGAGGGCATCGAGTGGCGCAATGGCCTTAGCTACGGGTTCAATGTCGGGATCGTACTGAGCCAGACGGTTAACGGCATCCAGAATCAGAACGATACGGAAGGTCACATTAGCAGCAGCATCGTCATTGAAATTGCTGAGGAACTTCTCAGAATTCTGGTTGATGACATAGAGCTGTTCAACGAGTGCTGCAGCAGCTAACTGCCAGAAGTAGTTGATACGTCCGTTCTTCTCCATCTCATCGTAGAGTGTGGTTGTTGTCTCGAAGATGGTGTTAGCATCCTCGATGGCCTTAAACGAAGGATCATTGATGTCGGAAGCCAACTTGGTGATAGCCTTCTCGTAATCCTCAGTAGGCATCTCGTAAAGAGCGGCAATCTTCTTGTCAACGCTCAGAGCGCTCAGAATGCGATATTTCTCAGTAAGGGTGGTAGCCTCGTCGGCAACGCTTGGAGTCAACAGATAGTCGGGCTTAACCTGCTTCTCTTGCTTGGTCAGGGTGATGCCATCCTTGCCCTCCTGTAGGAAAGGCAGAGTCTTCAGTTTACCCAACTCAGAAGCGATGCTGTCCACATGCATCTTGATACTGGCCTCAATCTGCTGCTGTTCAAAACTCTTCACGCTGTCGGTTGCTTCCTCAGCCTGAGCACTCTTTTTACCGCCACAAGCAGCAAATGCGATAGCTGCAAAGGCAATAGCTAAAACTGATAATTTCTTCATTTTAATTTAAAATTTGAATTATTAATAATGTTAATGATAATATTCTTTGTCAATAGGATGACCATGATGATACACATCAGTAGCAATACACCCATGTTGAACCATAGTGTTTTAATATGCCATGTTCCTAGAATTTTCTCGCTACTGTAGAATGGAGCACGTCCTATCTGGCTCTGAGGTGTCAGATAGATTGAGTACATACGGGGAACTACGTAATTGTCAACAACATCGAGCATGCGTCGCTGATCGGCACCAATCACACAATCTTCCAACTTGGTGTTATAGTTGTCACGTTTCAGCTGGAGGAAGGCATCCTTACCATTATGGCGGATATAGTCCGACACTAAGGCATCGCCTTTTAGTGTAAACTGATTGCCGCGTTTTGCCAATATATCTTCAGCCTGCTTCAAATAGATGTTGAGCGATTCGTAGGAATCATCGCCCTGATATGGTTTCAAACCACAGAACGCTGTCAACTGGGGCAGGTTGGTGCGGATGACTTCCATGTGGTCGACCTTTGCCTTTTTGCCTTGTCTCTGCTCGTCCTTCATAGTTTCCAGTTGTGACTGAAGTTCGTCAAGCAGTCCAATGTTGTAATACTGTGTCTCGTACTTCCCCTTGTCTGTCTCAAAGAACTGCCGTTCGTACTCATTATCCGTAAACGAACTGACTGCCAATGCCTCGTACGACCAACGAGATGGTATTAAATCGCCAATCAGAGGCACATTGCCAGTTGTACTTCTGGGTGTCAGATCAGAGAAACTAACCACAAGTCCGCAGAGCAGAATCTGGGGGATAAGCAGCATTGGAATACTGATATAGATAGCCACGACAGAATTTAGGCATTGGGATAGTAACAAGCCCGTCAGATTAGCAAGTAAGGCCGTCACAAATAGAATGAACCACCACGTCAGGAACAGTCCATGGATTCCCATAATGGTATTGCCGATAACGATGAACAGCAGCGTCTGAATGAGCGAGACACCAGCCATATAGATGATTTTCGACCATATATAGCTGCTATACGACAAGTGGAGGAAGCTCTCGCGCTTTAGGAGAGCACGATCCTTGATAATCTCTTCGGCACTACCACTCATACCAGTGAAAGTAGCTACAATGACTGCCATAAAGAAATAGCTCACCAAATTTTTATTGTCCATGACCGAATAGCCTTCAGGTGGTGCAAAGCGTGTCAGGAAAGCGCAGACTGCAGCCAGCAGCGGAGCCTCCAAAAGGGTAATTAGCAGATACTGTACGTTAGTAATCTTGGTCTTGAAGTTACGATGCAGGAAGATAGCAAACTGTTTCAGTACGTTAGGTTTCTTCTGATCGGAAGGCGGAATGCTACTGACTGCAGGCTGGCCCAATTCTTCTCTGTCTTTCAGATATAACTCATGCCAGTCCTGTGGTGTCATCTTACGCTCGTCAGACAGTTCACCATTGCTGTTAAGAGCTTTCTCGTCAATGATGTTCAGCACGATTTCCGGATTCACATTGCCACACATTGGGCATGCACTGGTTTCAGCATCGGCATAATTGGCTGTTTCCTTGAAATAAGTAATGGCATCAATGGGGTTGCCGTCAAATACAGGATAGCCACCCTTATCAAGCAACCAGAGACGGTCGAACAACTTATAGACATCGCTTGATGGTTGGTGGATGTTGACCACTATCAGCTTGCCTTTCAGTGTCTGTTCCTTTAGCAGGTTGATGACTTTTTCTGTATCTGCGGAGGATAGTCCTGACGTAGGTTCATCCAGGAACAGTACGGCTGGTTCGCGAATCAGTTCCAATGCAATATTCAGGCGTTTGCGTTGACCCCCTGAGATGTATTTGTTAATGGCAGAACCTACTTTCAAGTCCTTGGCAGCATCCAGTCCCAAATCCTTTAGCGTCTTCATGACACGATGGTCAATGTCCTCGTCGGGCATACCCTCGAAGCACAATTTAGCCGTAAACCACAAGTTCTGATAAACCGTCAGCTCCTCAATCAGCAGGTCATCCTGAGGCACATATCCTATCAAGTCTTTAGCCTTAGGCTCGCTAATGTCGTGGCCATTAATGGTAATACTGCCTTCCTGGGGTTTCAGACTGCCGTTGAGTAGCGAGAGTAGGGTGGTCTTACCTGTGCCTGATCCGCCCATGATAGCCAACAACTCACCATTGTGGAGCGTGAAACTCAAATCGTGCATGCCATTATCGCTGTTGGGGAAACGGAAGTTGATGTCGCGTCCGCAGAATTCAACAGCCTGAACTTCGTTGTCTGTATGCTCGTATTTGCTGATGATTGACGAATAGTAGACTGGGGTCCCATTCTTGCCTTTTAGTACACTGCTCTGAATCCAAACCTGATAAGCGCCCGACAACACGGGGACATCATTGAGCAGGACGGTGTCGTTGCCCATGTAAGTAAAGAGCAGCAGGCCTGTGATGGGGTCGAGCAGGGTCTTTAGTTGCCCATCGAACCCCTCTAGCTGATGCAACATGACATGCTCTGTGGACTTGTTGTTGACGAAGTCCATAAAGTCATGATACTGAGAATCAGGAATGTTGAATTGCTCAGCCATCGTACGGAACATGATATCCGTAAAACCATCATCGTCAGCACAGAACTCCAGGACACGTAGCAACAGAAGTGCTTTCTCCGTGTTGCGGATATCTGTCTGAAGGTTGGAACAAATAGCTGTGACAGTATCAATGGTATTTAGGTTGTCTGTCATCTCGTAGGCCATACGCATGTCGCTGTATAGGTCTACGTAGAGGTCAGTATTGCGGATGCCAAAATGATGACGCAGGTAATTCACGAGCATTTTCTTTGCCCGCTCCTCGTCTACCTGCTCTACTTTGCCGAATAGGGCAAACAGACTGATAAAACTTGATAATATGACGTCAGTCATTTTCTTTTTTAGACTTGCAAATTTATTAAAAAACTCAGACTATGCTCGTATGGTGGCAGTTAAAAAACTTTAAATCGTCTCAAACAAGCTTCTTTCGGAGCGTTAAAACGTTCATTCCGTCGATTCGCTCGTAGTTTATGCTATCCATAATCTGCCTTACCAGATGGATGCCCAGTCCTCCGATAGGTCGTTCTTCTGCAGACAGCGTTGTATCAACTTCTTTCTCAGCAGTCGGGTCAAATGGAGTGCCCCAGTCGCTGATAATGAACTTCAATCGGCTCTCGTTGGCCATGGCATCAATATTGACGTTACCTGTCGTTCCCGGTTGGTATGCATAACTCATCACATTGACTACTGCTTCTTCCAAAGCCAAATTGATACCCATGGTCGTACTCATGTCGAAGCCTACGATTTCGCAAACCTCGTCGACAAATTCTGCCAGTAGTGGCACTTTTTCAATGTCGTTAGGCAGAGTGATGCTGCGTTGCAACTTCATATCTTTCTCCAGCGGTTTAGTGTATTGGATGGCTAACATAGTTAAATCATCGCTCTGTTCGGCTTTTCCTACAAATTCACGTACAGTACTGATCATTTGTTTGATGAACTCCTCTGGCTTATGCGGTGCTTCTGCTGCTACATTAATCATGCGTTGTTCCTCAAACTGCTCATGATCCGTATTCTCAGCCTCTGTCAGTCCGTCGGTATAGAGGAAGATAGTCGTACCTAAGTCAATGTTCGTTTCCTGTTGGTCGAATTTCCAGTCAGTCATAACTCCCAATGGGATATTAGGCGAACAGGGTAACAAACCTAAGCGCTGCTCACCTTTTAGCAATGGCGAGTTATGTCCTGCATTACAATAGCGCAGTCGGCCTGTGGGCAGGTCAAGCACACCAAGGAAGAGCGTGACAAACATACCCGATTCGTTGTTGTCGGCTATGGCATTGTTCATACCGAACATGATGCGTTCTGGCAGGGCTTCCTTGAAGCTGATGGTACGGAAAAGGGTGCGCGTGACAGCCATTACCAGTGAGGCTGGCACACCTTTGCCGCTGACATCACCAATGCAGAAGAACAGTTTTTCGTCGCGTATATAGAAGTCGTAAAGGTCACCACCCACTTCCTTGGCAGGAGTCAACTGTCCGAAGATTTCTATGTCGTTACGATCCGGATAAGGTGGGAATATCTTGGGCAACATCGACATTTGAATGTCGCGGGCAATATGTAATTCACTTTCTATGCGGCCTTTCTCCTCGTTGGCTGCCTTAGTTTCTTCTATCTGATTGACGAGTGAATTTTGCATCATCTTAAACGAGTCGTATAGGCGCAACATCTCGTCCTTTGTCTTAATGGTTGGCAACTCGGCATTGAGGTTGCCTGATGCGATTTCGTCCGCAGAGTCGGCAAATTCTGTAATAGGTTTGGTGATGCGACGGATGGTTTTCCGGCATATGAAACCAACTATCATGAGCCCGATGACCATGAGGAAGACGCAGAAACCGATGAAGACGGACACGGGGAAAATAATCTCGCTCAAGGGTACAACGGAGCAGATATACCATCCGCTATGCTCTATCTCTGCGGGGAATATCAGCATTCTCTCGCCTTTACCGTTCTTGTAACCTATTATTTCAGATGAGCCGTCCAACAATTGTTTAGCCTTCTCTTCGGCATTCTTGCAGCCTTGGGCTTTCAGATAGTCGGCGATGTTGTTACACGTTGCCATGCTCTTGTCAGGATGGGTCAGGAAGATACCGTCGCGTGTGATAATGAAGTTATAAATCCTGTCTGAATTCATCTCATCGCTCGTATAGAACTCTTGCATGAAGGTGCTGTCCAATTGGGTGATGAGGTCTGACAGCCAGTTCAGTGCAATATCTGCGGTCTGTATGGCATAAATCTCACCCTTGCTGTTGATAAGTGGTTGCGAGTAGGTAATCATCATGACCTCGCCGCCCCCTTCATCCAGATAGGGGTCAGACCATACGCCTTTGCCTTCTTCTATAGGCTTGGTGTACCATTTCTGATGCAAATAGTCGTATTCTTCCGAGTTTAGTTGTTTGCTGTGTATGCCTCGGTTGTCGCGATAGGCGTACGGCGAGAACGGTTCTCCTTTTCTTGGCTCGTAGTCTGGATTGTAAGCTACGGCAGCTCCCATAATGTTTGGATTCAGCGCTAAAAGATGTTCTACGGCAAAGAACTCTCGACCATTGCGGTTGATATTCTCCTCTACTTCAGGAACGTTATTGGACATGGCTACTTCTACTGCATGAAACTCGTTGTTGATTTTCTCATCATACACTTCCATATACAATCTGTAGTAGCCACTAACACCGATGATTCCTACCAGCCAGAATACTGCAAGCATCATGGTCATGATGACGGTCATGATGACGGTCATCCAACCAACCACGCGCCATGTCAGCCTGCTGGCGATGGTCTGTTTGCCGTGAAATAACTTAGGCAGTTTCATGCGTTCTTAGTTTAAATATCCGTGCAAAGATACGACTTTTTCACGTAATACCTTTCTTTTTTGCATTTTTTTTTGTTTGTCTGAGGGCTTTTTTGTACCTTTGTAGGGAAAATATAATACAAAGTACGAAAAAAGATGAAAAAATATATGACGTTAGTGTGCCTTTTGGGCATGCTTTGTTCACCAATAAAGTCTGATGACCATACCGAATTTTTGGGTTTACCGCTCTCTTTGTCTCCTATGGAGATGATAGAAGAGCTGAGCAATAGGGGCATGCAACAGGAGGACAATTTCAGTCTGTCTGGTCGTATCTCTGGACTGAACGTCTGGCTTAATCTGAATAGTAATCGCGACACATCGGCACTCAATTCAATGCTGCTCTCTACCCGTTATCAGCAGGGGCGTTCACAACGCGACGACTACAAAAAAATGATGAAATGGATGCGCCATCATTACGGAGCACCTCATTGGGAGTCGACTGTTCGCGGTCATGCCTTTGCCCGTTGGTATCTGGACTTTGACCGTGATATCGTGATGATAGCTACAGCCAAGTCTTCGGTCGATATTTGGTTTTATGATAATCACTCAAAGCGAAACATCGACTATTACAGTATCTTGAAGTATTGTGAGCGCAATCCTTCAGATGATGTACCTTATTATACGGCGCGCGAATGTGTCACCTGGCGTAGTACGAGTGTGCCAATAGTTAAAAAAACTGCGAACTTAAAGGGCAAGGCAAAGAGAAAAGTCAAGGTGAAGACCGTAAAGAGTCGTCATACCAAAGCTAAGAGCAAGGGCAAGAACAAGCGTCGTCGTCGCTAATCACATTTATTCCAAAGGGAACAGACCGTATAGTTTGGCATCAATCATGTCTGTCACCTGCTTCAGGTGTTCAGGATTGTCGCCAAACTTACAGGTGTCGCCTTCTACGATGATGAGCGGTCCTTTGTATGTGGCTATCCACTCTTCATAACGTTTCTCCAGTCCCTGTAGATAGTCTAATCGCATGGTCTGCTCGTATTCGCGACCTCGCTTCTGAATTTGTGCCACGAGGGTGGGTATGCTGGCTCGAATGTATATCATGAGGTCTGGCAACTTGACCAACGACATCATTAAATCGAACAAGTCGCGGTAGTTTTCAAAGTCGCGGTCCGACATCATGCCCTGTCCGTACAGGTTGGGTGCAAAGATACAGGCGTCCTCAAAGATAGTACGGTCCTGAATGATGGTTTCCTTTGACTTGGAAATCTCTATTACCTCCTTGAAACGCTTGTTCAGGAAGTAAACCTGCAGATTAAACGACCACCGGGGCATGTCGGCATAGAAGTCGGCTAAGTAGGGGTTGTTGTCTACGGGCTCAAAACGTGGCGTCCAGCCGTATCGGTGAGCCAAGAGCTTGGTCAGAGTGGTCTTGCCACTACCAATGTTTCCTGCTATTGCGATGTGCATATCTTTTAGGAGTTAGAGTTGTTAAAGAAGTTAGAGAAGATTTCCGTCAGAGAAGAGTCCGAAGAGCTCGCGGTCTATCTGGTCAATAATCTTGGCCAGATCCTTGGACTCATGGAGAAAGTCGAGCTCGTTCTTCTGAATGGTCATCACACGTCCTTTATACTTATTATATATAAAGTCGTCGTAGCGCTGATTCAGGTTCTGCAAGTATTCCAATTTGATGGATTGCTCGTAGTCGCGCCCGCGCTTCTGGATGTTGCCAACCAGATGAGGTACTGAGGCCTTCAGGTATATCATAAGGTCTGGTTGGCGCACAACCGACATCATTTGCTCGAATAGCTCCATATACGTTTCGTAGTCACGCTCCGTCAGATTACCCATCGCGCGGTTATTCTGCATGAATACGTAGACACCTTCGTAGATGGTGCGGTCCTGGATGATGGTTTTCTTTGACTGCGAGATGTCTATCATATCGCGGAAACGTTCTTTTAAGAAGTATACTTCTAAATTGAAGGACCATCGGTGGATATCACGATAGTAGTCCTCCAAATAGGGGTTGTGGTCAACGGACTCAAAGCGAGGCTCCCAGCCGTAGTGCTTGGCCAAGAGCTCCGTCAGAGTAGACTTCCCACTTCCGATATTTCCCGAGACGGCGATATACATCTTTTTTCGTTATGACGTTATCACGACAAAAATCCCAGAAGAGCACCTGCAGCGACGGCGGAACCGATGACGCCTGCGACGTTCGGTCCCATGGCGTGCATCAACAGGAAGTTATGGCGGTCGTACTCCAGTCCGAGGTTGTTTGAGATGCGTGCGGCCATTGGCACAGCACTCACGCCTGCGTTACCAATCAGCGGGTTCAGTTTCTTGTCCTTCGGTAGGAAGATGTTCATCAGCTTTACAAAACAGACACCACTCATTGTGGCGATGATGAAAGCGCCGGCACCGATGGCGAAAATGTAGATGGTGTTCATGGTAAGGAACTCAGAGGCTTGTGTCGAACAACCTACCGTCAGACCCAAGAGCATCACAACGATATCGTTCAGCGCAGCACCAGCGGTCTTGGCCAAACGGGTGGTCTTGCCGCTCTCTTTCAGCAGATTACCGAAGAACAGCATACCCAGCAGGGGCAGACCGGATGGTACGATAAATGTGGTGAGCAACAATCCTACGATGGGGAATAGGATACGCTCCGTCTGCGAAACCTCGCGGGCGGGCTTCATCTTGATTAGACGTTCCTTCTTGGTAGTCAGCAGTCGCATCAAAGGGGGCTGAATCAGAGGTACCAACGCCATATAAGAATAGGCACAAACGGCAATGGCACCCATCAGGTTTGGCGACAGTTTTGATGATAGAAAAATGGCCGTAGGACCGTCGGCACCACCGATGATGGCGATACCTGCAGCCTGGTTTGGTTCGAAACCTAGAGCCAGCGCAAACATATACGCACCAAAGATACCAAACTGTGCGGCAGCTCCAATCAACATGAGTTTTGGATTTGCCAACAAGGCCGAGAAGTCGGTCATAGCACCAATACCAAGGAAGATGAGCGGTGGATACCAGCCTTGCCGCACACCCTGATAGAAGATATTCAGTACGGAGTTGTCCTCATACAGTCCAATCTCCAGTCCGGCATCGGCGCGGAAGGGGATGTTTCCCAGTATGATACCCAGTCCAATGGGTACGAGTAGCAGGGGCTCGAAGTCTTTCTTAATGGCCAGCCAGATAAAGAAGGCGCCTACTACTATCATAATGAGGTTGCCTGCCGTCACGTTAGCGAAACCCGTGTAGGTCAGGAACTCATTGAAGTTTTCTACGATGAAGTTTGTAAATCCCATAATTTATCCAATTGTTAACATAACGGCACCTTCCATGACTGTATCGCCTTGATTGACGAGGACGCTAGTGACGGTACCTGCCGACTCGGCTTCGATGTTGTTCTGCATCTTCATGGCCTCTAACACGATGACCACGTCGCCTACGCCAACCTTGTCGCCCACCTTTACGTTAATAGCGTTAATCGTGCCAGGCAACGGGGCCTTGACGGCTGTACCTGCGCCGACAGCTGGGGCGGCTGTTGTCGGTTGTGGTTTTGCTACGGGCGCTGCAGCGGGCTGAGCGGCGGGAGCAGGCTGTGCGGTGGAAGCCTCGGCCACGGGGGCTGCGCTTCGTTTTGTGGCTGCCAGGACGGGGTGCTTGGCGGCATTAATGGGTTTCTGCATCTCTATTTCGAATGGGATGCCGTTGACGTTTACTCTGGCTATTTTGCCTTCTACCTCGGTGATTTCTACTTCGTAGTCTACGCCTTGTACTTTATACTTATATGTCTTCATTGCTTAATGTAATTCTGGGGTTGTTGGAATATTGGGAGCGTTGTGCTTGGTGGGTATGAATGCTTCGTGCAGATGGGTCATCTGACTATATTCATCATCCCAGCCGGTATCCTTCGGCTTGATGGTGATGACGCCAGACTCTACATCGTGGATATCATCCTCATACTGGCGTAGAGCCAGACCGATGACTGCCATATAGACTTCTTTGTCGATACCTTTGGTGTCGAAGCCTTCCTTCAGCATGACACCCGTCTTGTGACCTACTTCCAAGGTCGCCTCGACAGTCTTTGTAATAGGCTTGATAGGCTGCTTGTGAGCCACCTTTTTGGCTGTTTCCATGTGGCGCATCACCATGCCGAACAGGGTGAACGTAATCCACAGCAGTGCTAGACACGAGAATACGATACCCATAGCCATGATAGCCATACCGAAGCCGTATGGGTCTTCACGTTTGAACTTCTCCACTTTCGACTCGTTGACCACCGTTTGGTTCTGAATGCCTAAAGTTACACGGTCTGCCGACTTCATCTCCCAGTCCTTTGCATTACCATTGTTGGCAACGCGTGCATACGACTGATCCGCAGCCAATGCGGGCACCGTAATCGAGTCAATCAACTGTGTGGCATTACCATTGTACAGGGCAATCCACGTAGGCTCGTTGACATTGACCTTGGCCGAGAGGTGTAGCGCGCCTTTACGGGGCTGACTACCAAGTTGGAATACAATGAGCTGCTGACCAGACAGGTTGGTGCGTTCGTCGCCATTGGGAATCTGGCTCATACGCTTCACACGCTCCGGCACGCTCATCTTTTTGTCGAGTACGGAACGGTCGGTGGTCACATACATGCCACGGATGTTGTACGTCGAGTGCGAGATGTTGGCTATCTCCAACAAGGCGTTCCTTGTTCCGTGTTCATCAATCAGACTCGTCTCGTTCCGCGTCATCACCTCATTTAACTTAATGCTGGCATCCATCTGGGCCAACATCGGCAACGAAGTTAGTGCGAGAAGCGAGCCTAACAAGACTTTTTTAATTTTCATTGTTGTATTATTATATAGCTTTCTCTCTGATTTTTCAATATCGCCTGCAAAATTACAAAATAAATCGCACAATCCAAGCGCTTTTGTGCAATTTTTTTGTTAAATAAGAAAAAAGTCACCCCAAAGTGAGAGGTGACTTTGTGTATGATTTGAATCTGATGTCATCCACAGAAGAAGAGTACGATGATCTGTGCCGTAAAGATTCTAAGGAACATAGCCAGAGGGTAAACCGTAGAATAGCCCAAGGCTGGAGCCTCCTTCGAGCAGATACTGTTAGAGTAGGCGAGAGCAGGGGGATCGGTATAAGTGCCGGCTATCATACCTGCAATGGTAAAGTAGTTGAACTTGTGGCGTATGCGGGCTATAGGTCCGACAATGAGGATGGGGATGATGGTGATGAGGAAACCAGTTAGCACGTAGAGCAGTCCATCGCCCTCGACAACGGTTGAGAAGAACGAGGCGCCGGCCTTGATGCCTACCGAGGCCAGAAAGAGTACCAGACCTATCTCGCGTAACATCATGTTGGCAGATGTTGTCGTGTAGGTCACCAGATGTATCTTATAACCGTAACGGCCAATGAGGATGGCGATAATCAGCGGACCGCCCGCCAAACCGAGTTTGACAGGAACGGGCATACCAGGAATGGCCAAGGGAAACATTCCGAAGATGAGTCCGATGATGATACCTACGAAGATGGTGGCGATATTAGGCGCATCAAGACGGCGCACAGAGTTGCCCATCTTGTTTGCTACGCGGTCAACGGCATCTTCAGGACCGACGACCATAATCTTGTCTCCTACCTGCAGGGGTAGGGCAGCTGAGGCAAAGAGGTCCAGACCATGACGGGTGACGCGAGTAACGTTAACGCCGTGGACACTGGAGAAATGCATAGAGGCCAGCGACTTGCCATTAATAGCAGGATTGGTGATGAGTATGCGTTTCGAGACCAAAGGCTGGTCTTGCTGCTCGAAGTCGATGTCGAGTTTCGGGCCGATAAAGGCCATGATGGCTTCCTGGTCGGCTTCGGCACATACCACCAGCATTTGGTCGCCTAAATGGAATATGGTATTGCGGTTAGGGATGCACAACTCCCCCTCGTGTACCAGACGGGATACTACGAAATCGCGGTTTAGGAAATCGTGAACCTGCAGTAGTGTCTTACCCTCCAAATATTTGTTGGTCACTTCAAGGTGCATCTTGTAGGGCTTCTGTTTGGCACTCTGCTCGTCCATAGCCTTCAGACGTGCTTCCTCTTTCTCCAACTTTACGTTGCAGATATACCTTATTAATATAATAGCACCGATAATACCCAATACGCCTAAGGGATAGGCGCATGCATAAGCCGAAGCAATTTGTGGGGCGTTCTGTCCGAATACGGTTCCCAAGGCTTCGTTGGCAGCACCAAGACCTGGCGTATTGGTAACAGCACCATAAAGTGTGCCTACCATCATTGGCAGATTCATCTTGTCGTTGGTATCGAAGAAGATATAATAACAGGCAAACATCACCACGATGTTCAATAGGATGGCTAATGCTGTCAGTCCGTTGAGTTTGATGCCCTGCTTGCCGAAACTCTCGAAGAAACCTGGGCCCACCTGCATACCTATCATGAAGACAAACAGGATAAGTCCGAAGTCTTGCACAAAGGTCAGAATGGGTATGGGGGCAGTAAAGCCGATGTGACCGGCTACGATACCAGCAAATAAAACAAAGGTAACGCCTAATGAGACGCCGCCAATTTTAATTTTACCTAAATAAACGCCAACGGCAATAACCATAGCATATAGCAGCGCGATATGTGCTACGGAGTCCGTTGTCGTGAACAAATCTCTTAACCATTGAAATGATTCCATAACCTATTTTATCTTTACAGCCTGCAAAGGTACAAAGAAATTGGGCAAAACGAGCATATTTATGCAAGTAATTATCTGCTTTTTGCTTTTTTTAGTTTTTGGGCAGTGTCAGGACGAAGCGGGCGCCATTGTGATATGTGGTGTCAAGTGTGAGTTCACCACCGAGAAGGCGAGCAATCCGACGGCTGAGCGTCAGCCCCATACCAAGTCCTTCATTAAAGTCATTGAGTTTTGTGAATTGTGTGAAGATGCGCTCTTGTTCGCCTTCAGGTATACCAGACCCAGTATCGCTAACAGCGATGTATACGTGATGTTCATCCTTCTCGTCACATTCAATGGAGATGTATCCTTCCCTTGTGAATTTATTGGCGTTATGTAATAATTCGCCAAGAACTTTCAGCAGGCATTCCTTGTCGGTTTTGATGTACAGGTCATCAGGCAGGTTTCCATTTACGAACAGTTTTACATGTTCTGGTTCTCGCAAATTCACATCTTGAGCTGCCTGCTGACAGATGATATTGCAGCACACCTTGTCATTTCGTTCAACATGATTGATACCTTCCAATGTCAATGTCTTTGTCCAGTTGTCGATAATGTTGGAGATTGTGCTCGTGTTTTGCAGAATGTCATCTGTAAGGATATGGAAGTCCTCATCCACTATGATACTATGGCTGTCACGTAACACTTGCGCAAATCCTATGATAACATTTAGAGGTGTGCGAATCTGGTGATAGAGATCCTGTATAAACGCCGTTTTTTTGCGGTCGGCTTTTTCTGCCTTACTTTTGGCGATTTGTAATTCTAGACCTCTTTGTCTGGTCTCTTCTTGAACCTTTTGCAGGTCTGCCACATATCCGGCAATGGATTGCTGCATGGTATAGAAACTGTTCTGCAATTGTCCTATTTCGTCAATACGTGGCGATTGGCTGACGTGTCCATCAAAGACACCTTCAGCAATGTCATGTGCCTGTTCTGACAACTGACGGATGGGCGCAATAGCTTGATGTATCATATAATAGCAGAATCCCAGCATCAGAATCAGACCTAATGCGATGATAACAATGACGAGATAGAGCATTTTGTTGTAGTTGCCGAATATCTCATTCTTTGGACAAATAATGGCAAGTGTCCATCCTGACTCCTCCAGTTGCTTGCGCAGAACTAAACAGTCCTCACGTTCCAAATCGGCATTGCTGGCGTCATCTTTGCCAATAGCAATGATTTTTCCGGTCTTTCCCAACATCACGTAATAAGAGTTCCTTGATGGCTGTTCCTGTGTCAGGATTTGTGATAACCTCCTTTGTGAAATGTCTGTGGAAATAACGCCAATGCAGCGCCCGTCTTCAGTGATGAGTGGCTTACAATAGCTGGCAATCATGTCACGGTCATAGATGCCGCCAGGGTCGTAGTCGCGGAAGGGGTCTATCCAGCATGTCTTACGGGTCTTTATTGGTTCGCTGTACCAGGGCATGTCGAAGTACACGTATTCATCGTTGCCTTCTTGCTCTGTTTCGATGTGCCCATTTTCATTTGACGAGTATGCCGAGAAGTATTTCCCTTGGTCTTTGAAGAAATCCGGCTCGAACGAGATGCTGCATCCGTTAAGGATGGGGTTCAACTCCAGAATTTGGCGAGAGAGCGCCAACAATGCGTCTGGTTCTAGGTTTTGCATCACGAGCCAGTCTGTATTATTGGTAGCCACCTCTACCTCTTTGAGTGTGCCAACCATGTGCTGTGCAGTATTGTTGAGCAGCTGGGTCGTCTGTTCAATGGCAGCCAATCGTACCGCTTTGCGTGAACGGTAGAACAGAATCCCAATACTTATCAGGAATATCGCTACGGCGAAGCCCAAAATCCAGATGCTTAGTCGTAAGGACAGTGATTTCTGTATGTTCTTAATCAGTTTCTTCATGGCGTGGCATCAGTTGGTTCAACATGTTTTGGTTGTGTGTCTTCCTGAGACGTCTTCAGCAACTCGTCCAACATCAGTGTTACCTGTTGGGCTTTGGCTTTAATATTTTCCACATGGTCGCTGATGTCATCGTCTGTCAATTGCTTGTGGTTATCACAGAGTGTTTTGGCTGTGGAATAGATGTCTGCTACCGAGGCAGACATCTTATCCGGCATTTTATGCAAGATAGTTGTCTTAATACGTTCCTCTCCCTTGATGTGCTCGTAGGCTTCCAACAGTTCCTTGTTTCGCTCTTCGAGCATAGCTGTCTGCTGGCGAACCTCCTGAATATTGTTATTCAGCGATTCCTGCATCTTCTTAAACCCGCGTTGTAATTGTCCGATTTCGTCTGGTCGGTTGGTGTTGGGGACGACTCCCGTAAACAGCCCTTGGGCTAGTTGCTGTGCCGATTTAGCTAGATGACGCAAGGGGAAAAGACGATTCCAGGTAATGTACCAACAGAATACCAGAAGAACCAGCAAACCGATGATCGCCATCCACTGCATTGTGCTCCTCAGCCGGTGATACGGTGCCATAATATCGCTTTCCGGACAGATAATGGCGACGCTCCATCCAGTGTTCTTAAAGGGCTTATAGAAAACGTAACACAGTTCCCCGTCAATCGTCATCGTCTTATTTCCGCTTTCTCCGGCTATCATTCTCTTGCCTAAATCTGTCATTGTAGAATTGGGCTGCTCCAATGTCTCAGTGAAAATCGTTTCGTAAAAGAGCTTCGTGCTGTCTGGGTGAATCAGATAAGTGCCGCCTTTGCCTAGCAGGATGCTATATGAGTTGGGGTAGGGTTTAGCAGCCGATACGGTTTGGGCAAACCAATCCAGACAGATATCCACTGAGAAGGTCCCTACGGTCTCTCCTTTGCTGTCGTGAATAGGCTGGCTGAAAGATGTGAAGATGTCTTTGACGACGATACCTTCTTCGGCATCTTCCATAAAAGGCTCAATCCAGTAGGGACGATTGAGAAGTTTCGGAATCTGATACCAGTCCATACAGTGATACTGGTAATTGTCCGTACCCTCTTGTTCTGTTTGTATGCTATCGCCATTATTATAGGAATAGGCCGAGAAGTAACGCCCCTTGTCCTTGAAATAGAATGGCTCGAACGAAATACTGCAACCAGTCAATTCTGGATTGTTGACCAGCACTTGACGGCTGTAGTCAAACATGTTGTCGGGCTTGTCCAGGTTTTGCTCTATCACACGAAGCATGTTGTTGGCAGCAACCTCTACCGAATGCAGTGTGTTGTCAATGTGTAGCACCGTTCCTTCCAACGTTGCTGTCGCCCTATTCCATGCACCGTCCCTTACTATCTGTTGTGCTTCGATGGATATCTGTCTATAAGCCACAATGAAGATAATAGCCACAATCGTCACAACCACGATAGTAAGTCTGGTCGATAGTGAACGGCGGATATATCGGATAAACCTTTTCATAGACCCAAAAGTTCTTGGTAGGTGACAGGGCGACGCAGCATACCGGCTTCCATCATGAGTTGGCAGGCTTTCTCCACCATATCTTGACGCACGCGATATTCGCGACGCTTGGTGTCATGGTTGGTGTGCAGACGCAGCACTTCTTCCAGCATCTTCTGTTGCATCACGCGGTTGGTCGGAGAATTATAACGGCGTACATACTCCATTACAATATCCAATGCCTCTTTAGGGTGCGCGGCTACCCAATCCCACCCCTTCCGGCTGGCCTGAGCGAATTTCTGGCACGTCTCACGATGGCTTTTGAAATAGTCGCGTTTCACGTAGACGCCATTTTCTTGAATATTATATTCGTGGTCGCTGAAGCGATAGACACTCTCTTCCGACAGCTTATAACCAGCCTGCATCAGTTGGAAGTATTCGTTGTAGCTTACCACCATCGTAGCATCTACTGCACCCGACAAGAATAAGTTGATGTTGCTGGTAAAGGGTATCAACTGGTAGTTCATTTTCTCTTTCTTACTCATAATATAAGTAAGGTAATTGGGGTCGGAATTGAAGATGGCCACTTTCTTGCCTTTCATTTTCAATGGATCGGTATCCCATCGTGATATCAAGATATTGCTGCTGTTCATGGAGTCTTGGAAAATATTGACGAGGGGGATACCCTGCGATATGAAGTCCATAGCAGCCATCATAGAGAACATGGCACCATCGCATTTCTCTGTTTTTAAGCGGTTGAATGCCGAAGTGGTCAGCGAGGGGTGCTGAATCGTGACATTCAGTCCGACTTCACGATAGAAACCCTTTTCCTTGGCGATATAGTAGCCTGCAAATTGAGCTTGTGCCGTCCATGCTGTCGTCAGCACAAAATCTTCTGCTTGCGATATTGTTGGTGCCAATATCAGCATGAGTATAGGTAGTAGGCAGTATGCTAATTTTTGCTTCATATCGTTAGGTTGACTAAGGTCTATGGATAACCTCAGCTGTTTCTGACTGCAAAGATACACAAATTTTTGGAAAATAATGCTTTTTTTCGCAAAAAAGTTCGTTTGTTCAAAAATAAGTTACTATCTTTGCAATCTGAATACTTAAAACAACGATATCTTATATAATAAACACATTATTTATCTTATGGCAAACAAAGAAAAACTCTTTAGCGAGTTCCAGGCGCCAACCACCCAAGAATGGCTGGACAAAATTGAAGTGGACCTGAAAGGTGCCGACTTCCAGAAACGACTCGTGTGGAGAACCAACGAAGGGTTCAATGTGCAACCCTTCTATCGCCGCGAGGACCTGAAAGACCTCAAGGCTGTCGATTCACTGCCCGGTGAATTCCCCTTCGTTCGTGGCAACAAGAAGGACAATAACCTGTGGTTTGTCCGTCAGGACATCATCGTTGAGGATGCTGCTGAGGCTAACAAGAAAGCACTCGACGTTCTGAATAAGGGTATTGACTCACTCGGCTTTAAGATTGATGGCAAGAACGTCAGTAAGGAATTTGTTGCAACCCTGCTGAACGGCATTATGCCTCAGTATGTGGAGCTGAACTTCACTACCTGTCAGCGCCATTGTGTAGAACTGGCTGAAATCCTGGTAGCTTATTTCAAGGAGAAGGATTATCCATTGGCTGAGCTGAAAGGTAGCATCAATTTCGACCCCATCAGCAAGATTCTGCAGAAAGGCAAGGATACTTCCGCTGTTATCGCTCAGGTGAAGCCTCTTGTTGAGGCTCTGAAGGAAATGCCGGGCTACAAGTGCATCAACGTGAACAGCGTCCTGCTGAATAATGCCGGTGCTTACATCTATCAGGAGTTAGGTTACGCTTTGGCCTGGGGGGCAGAGTATTTGACCCTCGCTACAGAGGATGGTATTGATGCTGCTGAGGCTGCTAAGCGCATTAAGTTCAATATGGGTGTCAGCGAGAACTACTTCATGGAAATAGCAAAGTTCCGTGCTGCCCGTCTGTTGTGGGCTCAAATTGTGAAGCAGTTTGAGGTGGCTGATGAGGCTTGTCAGATGCATGTCTGCGCTATTACCTCTGAGTACAACCAGACCCTGTTCGACTCTTACGTTAACTTGTTGCGCTCTCAGACCGAGACGATGTCGGCTGCTTTGGCTAATGTCGACTCTATCATCGTGACACCGTTTGACAAACCTTACGAACAGCCTACTGATTTTGCCGAGCGTATCGCTCGCAACCAGCAACTGCTGTTGAAGGAGGAGGCTCACTTCGACAAGCTTGTCGATGTGGCTGGCGGTTCTTATACTATCGAACATCTCACAGATGCCATTGCTCAGGAGGCTTGGAAGCTGTTCCTTGCTGTCGAGGAAGCAGGCGGTTTCTTGGCTGAGGCTCTGAATGGTAACATCACCAATGCTATCAATGAGTCGAACACCAAGCGTCATGCCGATGCCGCCAAGCGTAAGGAATTCATGCTGGGTACTAACCAGTTCCCTAACTTCACTGAAACCAGTGAAGGCAAGCAGCCTTGTTCTGCTTGTTGCTGTGCCACAGCAACAGACGGAACAGAGCTTCCTACTCTGAATACAGCCCGTCTCGCCTCTGAGTTCGAGACCCTGCGCCTCGCTACTGAGAAGGCTGCTAAACAGCCCATCGCCTTCATGCTGACTATCGGCAATTTGGCTATGCGTCAGGCTCGCGCTCAGTTCTCGTGCAACTTCCTCGCTGCTGCCGGTTATAAGGTTATGGACAACCTCGGCTTCAAGACCGTCGAGGAGGGTGTCGATGCAGCCCTTGCTGCCAATGCCGACATCGTGGTCATCTGCTCTAGCGACGATGAGTACGCTGAATATGCCATTCCCGCCTTCCAGTATCTCAATGGCCGCGCCATGTTCGTCGTAGCTGGTGCTCCCGCCTGCTCTGACGACTTGAAGGCTGCTGGCATCGAGAACTTCATTAACGTTAAGTCTAACCAGCTCGGCACTCTTAAGGAGTACAATGCTAAACTCGGAATCTAATTATGGCACGTAAGAATTTTAAAGATATTAATATCTACGCTGGCATTCAGCAGAAGAATGGTCAGCAGTGGCAGCAAGAGAATGGCATCAGCGCTAACTGGCGTACGCCCGAGCAGATTGACATTCAGCCCGTTTATACGAAAGAAGACCTCGAAGGGATGGAACACCTCGACTTCACAGCTGGTATTCCTCCCTACCTGCGTGGTCCGTATTCTATGATGTATCCATTCCGTCCGTGGACTATCCGTCAGTATGCTGGATTCTCAACGGCTGAGGAGTCGAATGCATTCTATCGTCGTAACCTGGCTTCTGGTCAGAAAGGACTTTCTGTTGCTTTCGACCTGCCGACACACCGTGGTTATGACCCTGACAACGCCCGTGTAGTAGGCGATGTAGGTAAGGCCGGTGTATCGATTTGTAACGAGGAGAACATGAAGGTGTTGTTCTCAGGTATCCCCTTGAACAAAATGTCTGTGTCGATGACCATGAACGGTGCCGTGTTGCCGATTCTGGCCTTCTACATCGTAGCAGGTCTTGAGCAGGGCGCTCAGCTCGAGGAGATGGCTGGCACCATCCAGAACGATATCCTGAAGGAGTTCATGGTGCGTAACACCTATATCTATCCCCCTGCATTCTCCATGAAGATTATCGCCGATATCTTCGAGTACACCTCACAGAAGATGCCTAAGTTCAACAGCATCTCTATCTCAGGTTATCACATGCAGGAGGCTGGTGCTACTGCCGATATCGAGTTGGCCTACACCTTGGCTGATGGTATGGACTACCTGCGTACGGGTGTGAATGCTGGTATCGATGTGGATGCCTTTGCACCTCGTCTGAGCTTCTTCTGGGCTATCGGTATGAACCACTTCATGGAGATTGCCAAGATGCGTGCAGGTCGTCTGTTGTGGGCTAAGATTGTGAAGAGTTTCGGTGCCAAGAATCCGAAGTCACTGGCATTGCGTACCCACTCTCAAACCTCTGGTTGGTCATTGACAGAGCAAGATCCCTTCAACAACGTAGGTCGTACCTGTATCGAGGCTATGGCTGCCGTCTTAGGTCACACTCAGTCGCTGCACACCAACGCCCTCGACGAGGCTATCGCTCTGCCTACCGACTTCTCTGCCCGTATTGCCCGTAACACCCAGATCTATATCCAGAATGAGACCAAGGTCTGCAAGCAGATTGACCCATGGGCAGGTAGCTACTATGTGGAGACCCTGACCAACGAGTTGGTGCACAAGGCTTGGGAGCATATTCAGGAGATTGAGAAGCTGGGCGGTATGGCCAAGGCTATTGAGACCGGTCTGCCCAAGATGCGTATCGAAGAAGCTTCGGCTCGTACTCAGGCCCGTATTGACTCTGGTCAGCAGACCATCGTCGGTATCAACAAGTATCGTCTCGAACACGAGGATCCCATTGATATTCTTGAGGTTGACAACACCGCTGTACGCAAGCAGCAGGAAGAGTGCCTCAAGGAGGTTCGTGCCGCTCGTGATGAGGCTGCTTGTCAGGAAGCCCTCAAGGCTATCACGGCATGCGTACGTGACTTCAAGGAAGGCAAGAAGAGCGAGAACAACCTCTTGGACCTTGCCGTCAAGGCCGCTCAGTTGCGTTGTACTCTTGGTGAGATTTCAGATGCCTGCGAAGAGATCGTAGGTCGTTATAAAGCAGTAATCAGAACAATTTCAGGCGTGTATAGTTCAGAATCAAAGAACGATGCAAACTTCGAGAAGGCCAAGCAGATGACCGACGAGTTTGCCAAGAGAGAAGGTCGTCGTCCGCGTATCTTTATCGCTAAGATGGGTCAGGACGGTCACGACCGTGGTGCAAAGGTGGTAGCAACGGGTTATGCCGACTGTGGCTTCGACGTGGATATGGGTCCCTTGTTCCAGACACCTGCCGAGGCTGCCCGTGAGGCTGTTGAGAACGATGTGCATATCGTTGGTGCATCGTCATTGGCTGCCGGTCATAAGACGCTCATCCCGCAGCTCATCGAGGAACTCAAGAAACTGGGTCGTCCTGACATCATGGTCACTGCTGGTGGTGTCATTCCCGCTCAGGACTACGACTTCCTCTACAAGGCGGGCGTGGCCTGCATCTTTGGTCCAGGTACTCCCGTGCCTTACTCTGCAGTTGAGATGATGAAAATCCTCTTAGACGAGGAATAATCAAAAAGCCCCGCCAACCTTGGCGGGGCTTAATTATTTACTTATCTTTCTTTGGCTCAGTTTTTTGCTTTTTGACTTCCGTAGCCTTATAGCCGAACTTGCCGAAACTCTGGATAATGGCCTCAGGAGTTGTTTTTTCGGCATCGTAAGTGATGGTAACCATCTGCTTGGGAATGTCGCACTGAATCTCCTTGACACCCTTCTCGAAACGAAGGTTACCCTTGATCTTGTTCTCACAACTGGCACAGTGCATCTGTGGCAATGTGGTTACTACTAATGTCTTGATGTCCTTAGCCATACCGACCAATGCGGTCAGCATCATGGCGCTTAATACTAAAACTTTTTTCATAATCTTCCTATTTATTATTTGATATTTATTCTTTATTATTTAGGGCGTAGCCCGTTACAGTCTTCCAACATTGATGCGTATGCCAGCATAGAACATGGCACCATGAACTGGTCCCCACACCATCGTGGGGTCGAAGCTGCTGCTCCAGGGGTCAGTAGCATTGATGATGGTCTGCTTCTGACGGAAGCCCGTCAGATTCTCGCCACCGATGTAGACAGAGAAATGACGGAACCAGCGGGTAATCTGTGCCGACACCTGTTCGTAAGCATGGAAACGGTCGTCCCAAAGACCATTAACGAGTGTAGGCATGCGTCCACCACCATTCAGTTGAAGGGTTGCATCAAACTGCCAGAGACCGAGAGGCGTCTTATAGCTGGCGGTGACGAGACCCTTGTAGCGACTGGTCAGCGGCTTTTCCATCAGTTCACCGCCGTAGGTACACTTTACGTCGTTCCAACGCCAGGCAGCGGTCAACTCCAGACCCTTCACCACAGGATAAGTGGCATCTATCTGAAAGGTATTGGAATACGACTTACCATCGAGGTTGGTAATGCGAATCTCTGATGGATTGCTGTCGTAGTCGATAACAGCTTGCTGACTGAAGTGCGTGTGATAGTACTCCGCATTCAGTTTCAGCGTCTTGCCGAACATAGGAATATAGAACGAACTACTGACACCGTAGTTCCAAGCACGTTCCTGCTCCAAATCGTCAATCACCAGCTGGCGTCCGCTGGCCAGCAGGTTGTTGTTCTCTGCCAATGCATGAACGGTGCGATAACCTTTGCCTGCCGAGAGGCGCAGACTGACAATCTCATTAGGTGTGAGCTTCAGATGGAAACGGGGGGTGACGAAAGTGCCATAACGGCTGCTGTGGTCGGCACGGATGCCTGCCATCGCCACAATCTTGTCATTGAGGTTGTAGGTGTACTGGGCATAGATGCCTGGCGTCGTCTCCTTGTCGTCACGTGTCAGATAGTCGTAGTTCAGCGAGAGACCCGTCGAGAGGTTGTGCTGCTCGTTGAAGTTGGTCTCGAACAACAACTGTGCATAGACGTTCTTCTGATTCACGCTGTAATGCTTATCACCGTAGTTGGCATCCAATAGATGCATTGAGGCGTTGCCCATCACAGCGATGTTCGTGCCGTGCTCAGGGTCGAGGATGAAGGCATGTTTCATATAACCTTCATAACGGTCGGTCTCGATACCTATTTGATATAGATGGTGAGTGTCTGGCGCTGTGTGGTGCGTCTGACCGCCCTCGCGTTTCTCCTTCACCAAGGCGAGGCCACCATGAAACATATAATGCGCACCTTTCCACTTCCAACGGTTCTGCAGGTTCAACTGATTCCCGTATGGACACAGCGCGTTATGTTCACACCACTTCCGATGAACAGTAACGCCAACGAAAGCAGCAGCGACAACATGATATGAGTGAACTTCTTCATTTCGGATGCAAAGGTAGGGACTATTTCATAACTTTGTGTATTTGATGCCAATTCCTTAAACAAGTTTAACAAAAAAGCCCCGCCAAACGGCAGGGCTTAATTACTTCTTCTATCTTCCATCTTACTTCTTCCATTTCTCCCCCATATTGTAGAGAATGAACGAGTAGATGTCTGCTTGTTCCTCTAATACTTTTGCCAAGGGCTTGCCGCCACCGTGTCCAGCCTTGGTGTCAATGCGGATAAGGACGGGATTCGACCCCTGATGGCACTCCTGCAGGGTAGCTGCGAACTTAAATGAGTGGGCGGGAACTACGCGGTCGTCGTGGTCGGCAGTGGTGACGAGGGTTGCAGGATAGGTCGTACCTGACTTCAGGTTATGCAGGGGCGAATAGCCTTTCAGGTATTCGAACATCTCCTTAGAATCCTCGCTCGTACCGTAATCCGAGGCCCAGTTCCAACCGATGGTGAACTTATGGTAGCGCAGCATATCCATCACGCCTACCTGCGGAATAGCCACGCGGAAGAGGTCTGGACGCTGTGTCATACAGGCACCGACGAGCAGTCCGCCGTTCGAACCACCCACGATGGCCAGTTTCTCTTTTGAGGTATAGCCCTCTTTTATCATATACTCTGCTGCCGAGATGAAGTCGTCGAACACGTTCTGCTTCTGCATCTTCGTACCTGCCAAGTGCCATTCCTCGCCATACTCGCTACCGCCACGCAGGTTCACCTGTGCATAGATGCCGCCCTGTTCGAGGAAAGGAATACGCATTGCCGAGAAGCCAGGACCCAGCGGAATGTTGAAACCGCCATAGCCGTAGAGATAGACAGGATTCTTGCCGTTACGCTTCAAACCTTTCTTATACGTAATAAACATAGGTACGCGCGTGCCGTCCTTGCTGTTAAAGAACAGCTGTTCTGAAACGTAGTCCTGCTGACGGAATTTTACGCTGGGCTGCGCGTAGAGGGTGCTCTCGTTCTTTGCCATGTCGTAGCGATAGATGGTGCCAGGCATGGTGAACGACGTGAAGGTGTAGAAGCACTCAGGCTGCTTCTCGTCACCCGTAAATCCTACGCTGCCCACCATTGGCAGCTTCACCTCGTGACGTTGTTGGCCGTCCAGTCCGTACACGTAGGCATGGTCACAGGCATCCTGAGCGTAGGTAAGGATGAACTGGCGATTGATGACGTCAACGCCACCCAACACGTGCTCTTTCTCTGGGATGACCACCTGCCAGTCCTGTACGCCAGGCTTCTTGATGTCAGCTACCATGATGCGGCCCTTGGGAGCCCCGTAGTTGGTGTAGATGTAGATCTTGTCGCCTTCGTTGTAGACGGGCGAATACTGATAATCCATATTATCGGTCATCTGAATGAACTGCGCATCCTTCTGGCGCAAGTCGCGTACAAACAGGTTGTTACCGGCACCCGCACCAGCCTCGTACATATACATCAGCGTCTCCTCCTCGTTCGTGGCCACCTCGAAGAATACCTTGGGCTTCATGGGGTTCTGGTAGAACAGCACGTCCTGCGACTGTGGCGTACCAATCTTGTGGTAGTATATCTTCATGCCCTCGTTGACGTTCGAGAATTCGTGGCCATCTGTCGGACGGTCGTACGACGAATAATAGAAACCGTCGCCCTGCCAGGCAGCACCCGAGAACTTCGCCCACTCAATGTGGTCGCTGGTCAGCTGCCCCGTCTTAAGGTCAATGACGTAGAATTCCTGCCAGTCGCTGCCTGAACGTGAAATGGCGTAGGCCGCATATTTGCCGTTGTTTGAGAAGTACGTTCCTTTCAGTGCTACTGTACCGTCCGTCGATAGCGTGTTGGGGTCGAGGAATACGCGCGGCGTGCCGCCCAACTCGTCCATCACGTACATGACGTACTGGTTCTGCAGTCCGTCGTTCTTGTAGAAGTACCACTTACCGTGACGCTTGCGTGGTGCACCGATTTTCTCGTAGTTGGCGAGCTCGGTCAGTCGTTTCAGCAATTTTCCGCGGAAGGGGATCTTCTGCAGATAGGCGTTCGTCACCTTGTTTTCAGCTTCTACCCAGGCGGCGGTCTTCGCGCTCCTGTCGTCCTCCAACCAACGGTAGGGGTCGGCCACCTTTACGCCAAAATACTCGTCAACAGTGCCGTCTTTCTCGGCCTTAGGATACTGTAATCCCTGCGCTTGCGTCAGGGTTGTGGCTGCTATTGCCATACTCATCAATACTGTTCTTTTCATTGTTTCAACATAATTTTTCTGCAAAGGTACAAAATAATTGAGAATTGAGAATTGAGAATTGAGAATTATTTTGTAATTTTGTGGCGTAAAACTTAAAACACGATGAAAGATATCAAGCGAATCGTATTGACGGGCGGTCCCTGCGCAGGCAAGACAACAGCGCTGGTGCGCATTATTGAGCACTTTTCTAATCTGGGCTTCAAGGTGTTTTGTGTCCCAGAAGTCCCCACGTTGTACAGTCAGGGCGGCTGGAGCTACCTGACACCCAACCGCGACCTCTACTACGAGGGCGAGTTGGCTATTCTGCGCACGCAGTTGGCGCTGGAAAACTCGTTTATGCGACTGGCCGAGACCTGCACAAAACCCACCTTTGTGGTCTGCGACCGAGGCACAATGGACATCTCTGCCTATATCGACAAATCCATGTGGGAAGATTTGTGCCAGAAGTGCGGTACCGATTCCAACGAACTGCGTCAGCGCTATGATGCCGTGCTCCACTTGGTAAGTGCTGCCGACGGTGCCGAGCAATACTATACCACCGCCACCAACTCTACTCGCTACGAACAGGCTAACGAAGAGGGTCTTCGCATTGCCCGCGACTTGGATAAGAAGGTGAACAAGGCGTGGACGGGTCATCCGCATCTGCGCGTCATCAACAATCACGACAACTTCGACACGAAGATTAACCGTGTGTTGAAGGAAATATCTAACGTTCTCGAGATTCCACAACCCATCGAGGACGAGCGTACCTATATTGTCGAACTGACGGGTCAGCTGCCTGAGAGCATCGAGAGCGAAATAACGCAGACCTACCTCGTTGCCGATCCCGATTGCGAGATACGCCTGCGTCGTCGCGACTGGGGTGGGGAAGTGGTCAACGTCCACAAGACCAAGAAACGTATTTCTGCCACCGAAGTGCTGGAAACGGAACGTCAGGTCAGCAATGCCCTCTACGAGTCGTTGCTGCAACAGGCCGACCCCTATCGTGCCACCATTCGTAAGACGCGCCGCAGCTTCATCTGGCGAGGACAGTTCTTCCAGATTGACACCTTCCACGAACCTATTAATAACCTCGTTCTCTTGGAAACAAAGGGTGTAGCTCAGCAAGAATGCGTCAACTTCCCACCGTTCATCCGCGTCATCGAGGACGTCACGGGCAATTCCCAGTACTACAACTACAATATTGCGTTGAGAAGGTAAGATGTATGATGTTTGATGGCTGATGTATGATGTTTGATGGCTGATGGCTGACGTTTGAGGGACGTTGGCTGATTAAAAATAACCGTTCACTGAAATTTTTCGGTGGACGGTTAAACTTTTTATAGCCTCGTTGCGTCAAAGATAACGAAAACAGAAACACAAGAACTTTTAAATAATAACAATTCAAAAACTAAAAGATTATGAAAAAGATTGTAATGACAATGGTAGCCCTGCTGACAATGACAGCAGCCTTCGCACAAGACAACAACAGTGAGAACCGTCAGCGCCCCGAGTTCAAGAAACCCACACCCGAGGAGATGACCAACCGTATGGCGGAAAGTCTGAAGCTGGACGACAAGCAGCAGAAGAAAGTGCTCGAGTTGAACAAGGAGTACGAGAGCGTGTTAGGCGGCCCAGGCATGGGCAGAGGTTTCGGCAGAGGTCCTCGCGGTCCCCGTCCCGATGGACAGACAGGTGCTACGCAGAACAATAATAATCAGCAGCAGCGTCCTGAGCGTCCTCAGATGACCGAAGAGCAGCGCGCCCAGTTCCGGCAGATGATGGAAAAGCGTCAGGAGTACGACAAGAAGCTGAAGGAGATCCTGACCGACGACCAGTATAAGACCTATCAGGAGCAACACCAGCGTCGTGGTGGACGCGGCGGTCGTGGCGGCTTCGGAGGCCCACGTGGTCAGCGCGGTCAGCGTCCGGACATGAACTAAAGATATTAAAAATGGTTTTCAGGTTAACTAAATGAAAGGGCAGAGGAGATTATTTCCTCTGCCTCTTGTTTTTCCTGTAAACTGGCAGCCCGTTTCCTGTAAACACACAAGGGTGAAACGCAGTCCCTTGTATAAAAAAAGTGTCGTTGAATTTGGCTATAGGCACACGTTCTTTTGCCTGTAGGCGCGCGTTCTTTTGCCTATAGGCACGCATTATTTTGGCTATAGGCAAATCCTTTTCCACCCCGTGCTCTGCCCCGTTCCCCTACGGACTGAACGGCGGAGAACTACGGGCTTCGTTCTTTGGAGGAGATAGCGGCATCTAGGAAAAACTCAAATTAATTTGACAGATTGTCGAATTATGTCGCTCAGCAGAGATAATGCAAGCATTTCTCTACATTCGCTGCTCCAAAATTTGGTTTTTCGCTCGATTTGCACTATCTTTTCGCTGTGCGAGAAGATTCTCTAACCTGAAGGTATAGAGTGTGGCGTTGCAATCTTCCGCTCGAAATCATACACAAAAAGAACCGTTCCTCTTGTGTACTATTCAAAAATTATTCGTATCTTTGCCCTCAGTTATGAAAGTTATAGTATCAAAGGAAATAGAAACGGTGTGTCCTCGCTTTGTGGGGGCATGCGTGGAAGCGCGGGTGGTGAATACGCCGTATTGCCGGGAATTGTGGCAGGAGATAGAGGCGCTGGGCGAGAAGTATCGTCGGGAGCTGACTACGGAGTCGCTGAAGGAGATGACGAGTATTGCCGCTACGCGAAGTGTGTATAGGGCGTGTGGCAAGGATCCTTCGCGCTATCGGCCTGCTTCTGAGGCATTGATAAGGCGGATGCTGCAGGGTAAGACGTTGTATCAGCGCGATACGTTGGTGGACTTGGTGAATCTGGCCTCGATAGCTTACGGTTATAGCATTGGCGGTTTTGACGCTGACAGGTTTGTGGGCGATACGCTGACGTTGGGTGTCGGACGTGCGGGTGAACCTTACGAGGGCATTGGGCGTGGGGTGTTGAACATAGAAGGCCTGCCGGTGTATCGTGATGCCGAAGGTGGGGTGGGAACTCCGACCAGCGACCATGAGCGTACGAAGATGACGATAGACACACGCCACTTAGTGGTGCTCATCAACGGTTATGACGGCAATGAGCAGCGCGTCAGGGAGAATGCTCAGTACATTCAGGAATTGCTCAGGAAGTACTGTCAGAGTGACGGTGGGCATTATGATGTATATAGGTAATAACGATAAAAGGAGAAATATATGGACTTACTTCACATCATAGCAGTAGCTGTCCTCGTCGTTATCGGCGTGGTCATCTACATCAACAAAAGGAAGAATCAGTAACTGATGCTGACAGGAACGCCGCTCTTGACGGGTATTTGTTGATTACCGACGAAGAGCGTGCCGCTGCCTTCTGTGGCGAGAACCTTCACTTCGTGGCGGTTCATTTCGACATGTATCATACCGTTTGGGGTGGGGACATCGCCCTCAAGCCAGTCGAGGTCGCCTAATGACGGGCGTATCTCGAATTCCTCGTAGCCGGGACGGGTAGGACGGACGCCGAGGTAGTATTTGCCCAAGAGATAGACGGGCGAGGCACCCCAGGCGTGACAAAGCGACTTGCCGTAAGGACGGCCATACATGGCTAGATGCTGAGTGCCAGACTCAGAGGGTACGTATTTTTCCCAGAACGACGTGGCTCCTTCGCGGAGCATACCGCCCCAATAGTCGCGGATTTCTTTCAGGACCTGTTCGTGGCGACCATCAATGAGGAGCGTCTCGAGTTCGTAGAAGCGCATGTAGGGCGTGGTGATGGCTGGAACGTCGGGATTGAGCATTACGCTCTGCATGATTTCCCGTCGCTCCTCTTCATAGGCAAGTCCGTAGAGGATGGCGAACATGTTGGGGAATTTGGTAATTTGGCGGTTCATTGTGCCGTCTTCAATGGCGTGGTAGTAGGCCTTTTGCTCGTAGCTCCAGAAGGTCTGCTTGATTTTGTTGCGGAGCTCTTCGGCCTTGACGCGGTAAGCCGACGGAGAACCGTCGGGCGTAGTGGGCAACACGAGTTTGGCGCAGAGTGCCATCGTCTCCATAGCCTTCATGAAGAGGATTTGCTCGAAGCAGAGTGTGCCGCGCTTATGCATGGGGAAGTCGACCCAGTCGACGAAGATCCAGTCGTCGGGCTGCCCTTCGGCCATGCCTTCACTGTTGAGTCGGCTCTCGACATAGTTCATGAGCGTCACCATGCGAGGCCACATCTCGCGGACAAAGGCGACGTCGCCAGTGTACTCGTAATAGTCGTGGATGGACTTGAACCAGTAGAAGGTGTAGTCCATGATGGTGTTGACGTGGGCAGTGACGGGGTCTTTTCCGCGAAGCTGACGGATGGTGCGCTTGACACACTCCGCGTCGAAGCGCAGGTAGTAGTTCATGAGATACGACTGTATGGCGTCGCCCGACCATGTCCAGCGGTCACGCTTGATGCCGTCCATGAAGAACTCGCGGGTGGTAAGGTCCATCGTGTAAGCGGCGACATCCCAGATGCGGTTGATTTCGTCGTCGGAACAGCGGAAAGAGCCGGAATGCTGTGTGTCGAAGGGCGCGTATTCGTAGTCCATGAGGACGTCGGTGTAGGTGGCATCGCCGTCCTTTTCGATATAGACGAAGCGGAAGGCCTTGCTTGCAATGTCTGATGGCTGATGGCTGATGTCTGAAGTTAGGACGTCTAGGGTTTCGCAGTGGTCGTGGTCGAGGGCTTCTTCGCGGCTTTCGCCATAGTAGACGCGGACGGTGCCCTTGAGCCCGTTGACTTTCAGGTAGCCGAAAGTCTCACGACCGAAGTCGTAGAGAGTGCCCGATGCATCTCCTTCGGGAACAGTGGCGGAGACGGGACGGAGCTCCGTGCGTTCGAGGTGGAACGAGGAAGGAGGTGTATCGATAGCGTTGAAGTTCCATGAGGCGGCGGGAACATAGATGCCCGAACCGTGGGCAACACCGTTCTCGTCTATCCAGAGCTTGTCCTCGTAGGTGGCGAGCCAGGTCGCGTCAGTATGGATGGTGTTGCCGTCGATGAAGAGGGCGGGCGGTGTGGCTTGGTTCCAGACCTTGATGTTCAGCTTATGGTTGCCGGCAGGGATGGTGTACTCCTTGGCAGGGAACTGAAGCTTGCCGTCGAGGGCGAAGTTGAACTGGCCTTCGGCAGCGATGGTGATGGTTTCCTCGTGGTCGAGAGTAAATGCCTTTGAGAACTCGACGGTAACATAGTGCGAGTCCTGTTTCCAGAAAGGAGGAAACATAGCGCCGCGCTCAGTACGACGATTGTTGAAGATGTTGCCGAGCCAGATTTCGAAATCGCCCGGATACCAAATCCAAGTGGGCTTTTGGCTTTTGGCTATTAGCTCTTGGCTATTTACTGATGCCTGCATTGCGTTTGATGTTTTCGTTTACATTCGGCCCGTTGTTTTCCCACACGTTGCCAGGACCGTTGGCGTTTTGGAGGAACTTTTCCTCAGGGGTCCAGTTATCCTTTATTGTGATGTTGCTGGAGCCCTCGTCGGTGTATAGATAGAACCAGTGATTGGGGTCGTGGACATATGAAGGACGGGCAATATCGCGGACGACGTTCTCGCTGATGACGGTGCCGGGCTGATTGCCGAGAGTATAGATGCCGGCGCAGTCATACATGTGTTGTGCGTAGTTATAGATAAGGTTGGCGTGAACCTTATTATCCTTCATGCAGACAAGGTCGCGGTTCCAGCCCCAACCGAGGCTGATGCCAGTGTAGGAAACATCGTGAATGGTATTGTGGTCAATAGTTATGCCATTGACATATCCGGCGGCAATGGCGACACAACCCCAGTCCTCGTTGGTGACGTTATGGAAGTCGCAGTTGCTGACGGTCTGACCAGTGCAAACCTCGCGGAAGTCGGTGGGTGCGTAGGGCAGATGGGTTTCAAGGCCTTCGGGCGAGAAGGAGCCGCAGACGTAACCGTTCATGGCGATATCGGTAAAGGTACAGTGTGTCGTCGTGCCACGACGACATGCATAGACGTAGTCGAGACCGGAGCCGCCGAGGTGTTCGAAGCGGCAGCCGTCGAAGTTGACGTCCTCAGCGTAGCGCAGTTCAACAGCGGCGTTGGCACGACCGAGCCAGCCCTGATTGTCGAGCTTGTGATTGTTGGGACGGTCAATCTGCGGGCGGAGCTTGTAGGCCTCGGTGAGGTACATGCCTGCCTGCAGGGGGACGTGACCTTTTTCTGAAGGACGCATCCACGTGGTATGGCTGAAGGTGACGCCTTTCATGGTGATATTGCGAACAGGACGTTCAGCACTACCGATGACGTCAACCAGCGTTTCCATAACGGGTACAATGGCCTCGCGGACGGTTTCGCCCTGACGTGGCATATAATAGAGCTTGTGGGTGCGGATGTCGTGATACCACTCGCCAGGTTCGTCGAGGAGTTCTTTGGCATTGGTGAGGTAGAACGGCGAGGGGTGACCAGTATTGGGCGTCATTGGCGAGGGCCAGGGATGCTCGAACTGAATCTTTGCCTCGGGATTGTGGAAGGTCACGGCGACTGAATCGCCGTGAACACTAAGATCCTTGATGCGGAGATTACTGGTGCACCACATTTCATGCAACACCATCTCTGCGTAAGGCGCGTTCACTATTTTCGATACAGCAGTTTTGGGAACCCAGAGAACGTGGTTCTTCTTGTCGTAGGTGCGGATGCGGGGCATCTGTTCGAAGGGATCATTCCCATCGGCAAAAACGACGGGTACACTACGGGCGCGGACGGCTTTGCTGCCGTTAATCCAGAGCTGGCGGAAGTCGATGGGGCGACCGTTGAAGTCAGGGACGTCGGCAACCATTAGTTTCCCCTGCTTCTTCCAATTCGTAATCTTCAGCCCACCGCTGATAACCGCGTTGTTGCCGGCGATAGTGAGGCCGCTGTCCTCAGGACGGAGACGGAGGGGTTCGTAGAGGAAGTAGGTGCCGGCGGCAAGGTGGATGGTGACAATGGAAGCTTGACCGAGACGGCGGAGTTCACGGGCGTGGCGGACGGCGTCGGCAAGGGAGGAATCGGGGGTAATACGGATGTCGGCGGTGGAACCCGATGCTAATGCTTCGGGCATCGTGGCAGTAAGACCACAGACGAGGAGGATGATAATAATGACCTTTCTCATGATGTTAACGTGCTAAAGGAAGCCATAGGCTCATATCGTCAATACCGCGGTTGTCCCATGCGTAGTAAGGGATAAGGCGGACCTTAACTTTCTGCTTGCTGACGGGACGTAGTTCGCGGTAGAGGGTGTTGTTGTCCCAAGCATCTTGACCAGTAAGAAGAGCGTCGGTCTCGAGGGCGAGCATCTTGGTGCCGGCGATGGTGACAGGGACTTCGGTGAAGTGGGCATCGGCGGGAATGGCGATATCGTTGATGCGTACGCCATTGGCAATATCCTGACCTTCAAGGCAGTAGACGATGGGTCCGCGCATAATAGCCACCTGATTCTTGGCTTCCTCGACCAGCGGATTAGCTTCGACGAGGCGGACTGGCATGGGGAGGTTAAGCTCGATGACGTCACCCTTCTTCCATTGACGAGGTTGGCGTAGGTCTTCCACGAGGATAGGCTCGCCATTCAACTTCAACGACAGGTCAGTGCACCAACCGGGGATGTGCATACGGATGCTCTTGAGGTTCTTGGCCTTCTTGACGGTGAGGCGAATGTGGCCGTCCCAAGGATAATTGGTCTGCTGCTCTATCTCAAGGTCCTTGGTCTTGAGGACGTTCTGGCCGTAGAGGTTAACCCAAAGTGTGTCCTTATTGATGCTGTAGGCGTATTCCTGAGCCTGACAGAGCGTGCGAAGGGTGTTCGGCGGACAGCAGAAGCAGGTGATGTAGCGCTGGCGGTGCTTAGGCCAACGCATCGTGTAAGGGAACTCCTTAGTGCGGCGCAGGGCCTCGGTATAGAAGAAGTCCTTGCCGTCGAGCGAGATACCGCTGAGGATGCCGTTATACAACTCGTTCTCAATGTTGTCGAGGTACTTGGGATCAACGGTGGTCTGGAACATGCGCCAACTGAACAGCAGCATTCCAATCTGGGCGCAAATCTCGTTGTGGGCGGCCTCCTGCGGCAGTTGGAACTGGCGGCCGTAGGCTTGGTGAATCTGCTGGATGGAGGGCTGGTCGTAGGTGGTGCCATCGGGACTGACACCGTCGTAGAGGGCACCGCAGCCGCCCATAATGTATATTTTGTGATTGACAATGTCGTCCCAGATGGCGCTGAGGTTCTTCAGCAACTGCGCCTCACCGGTCTCGGCGTAGAGGTCGGCAACACCGGCATAGAGGTAGTTGGCGCGAACGGCATGGCCCATGGCTTCGTATTGGTCGCGGAACTTATGGCGGTCCTGATTGTGGTCCTCACCATTCTTCACACTGTCTCGGATGGCAATCAAGCCCTTGGCCAGCGTGAGGTATTTCTCGTCGCCTGTCTCACGATACATTTCGGCGGCACCCATGTAGTGGGAGGGGCAGATGGCGTTGCGCGAGAGTTCGGCAGCGTCGTTGGTCAGAAAGTTATACAGGAAGTCGGCAGCCTTTTTGCCACATTCGAAGAGCGTGGTCTTGCCTGTGGCACGCTTGTGGATGATGCCAGCGGTCATGAGATGCCCCAAATTGTAGGTTTCGAAGTTCAGACGCGAGGCAAAGGCGTGGGCCTGGTCCTTGCCGATGGTGATGCCGGCGGCGTTCTCCGTACCTGCATGGCTGTCGATACCGGCGTTACGATCGCTGATAACGACGGGCGTGTGGATATAGCCGTCAGCACGCTGAGCCAGGGCGACTTGCTCAATGAAACGATCCATGAGTTCGTCGAGTTTGGCGTCCTTGGTGACGGCATAAACGGTGGCGCAGGCCTCCAACCACTTATACATATCGCCGTCGTGGAAGGGAGGACCATGGTGCTTGCCCTTAACAGTGCCGGCGGCGACTTCAAAGTTGCGGAAACCGTGGGAGCCGTGAAGACCATTAGCATCGGTGATTTCCCAAGGGGTGTTCCAGGTGTTCCACATTTCCCACACACCGGTGCTGTGCATCGTGTCGAAGACATTGCCCCAGAAGCCGCCAGTCCAGCGCACGGAGCCCATGGGCAGGTTTCTCATTTTGGCTTGGGAACTGCGGCTCATGTCGGTGAGACCTTGGGCCATTATGTTTGTTGCTGTGGCACAGCAATATACGAAACATATTAGGAGGAATCTTTTCATATTTTGGGGTTAGTTAAAATATACATAAAGGGAAATCATTACGATAGCCAGCACTACCCATAGACTTACGGCCAGTTTCGACCAGCCTTCGTGGATAGGCTCGGGAATGGTGTACTGTGTCTTGTCACTATCGGTCAACGAGATGATAACCATGGAGACGACGAGAATGACGAAGAGTTCGAACGAGAGAAGCATGAAATGTGGCCAGGGGAACTGGAGCCACTCGGGTGGCCAAAGATAAAGCACACCAACGATGAGACAGAACGCCGTACCAATAGTCAACGCAAAGTTGGCAGCACGTGTTGTGGCTCGCTTCCAGAAGATGCCGAGTACGAAGACTGCAGCCATCGGCGGGGCAATGAAGCCGAGCACCGACTGGAATACGTTAAACAGGTTAAGCCCCTTAATAGCATCGATGGCAACAGTCATCGCAATGGCAATGACGGCACCAATGACGGTGACCAGTCGACCCACATAGTTGATGCGGCGCTGTGAGGCGTCGGGACGGAAACGCTTGACATAGATGTCCATCGTGAAGACGGTGCTTAGGGCATTGAGCGCTGAGCCAATGGTTGATACCAAACAGGCGGTAAGTACGGCGAATACAAGGCCAACCATACCTACAGGGAATAGATTCTCAACCATTGTAAGATAGGCTTCATCTGGATTCTCGAGAGTAGGGAACAGGGCAAAACAAAGAATGCCCGGCACGATGTATAGTGCTACATCGAGTATCTTTAACCAACCGGTGAAGTTGGTACCAAGTTGTCCTTCGCGCAGGTCTTTAGCGGCCAACACGGGCTGAACCATCGACTGGTCGGTACACCAGAACCATACACCCATCACAGGATAGCCGAGGACGATAGGCAGCCACGGGAAGGCTTCGTCGCTATTGGTCTTGAACATTACCCAGTAGTCTGCTGGAACCTTTTCTACCAGTGCGGAGATGCCACCAACACGATCAAGTCCGACAATCACCAGCACCAGCGACACGACGATGAGTAGTATCATCTGATAGACGTTGGTGTAGGCAACGGCCTTCAGTCCGCCGAGCATGGTGAAGAAGGCTGAAATGATGAGCAACACCAGTGCCGACATCCACATCGGAATGTCAAAGACCTGACGGATAAGGATGCCACCGGCGAAGAGGGTGAGTGCCAACCATGAGATAACAATCGTCACAATAGTATACCAAGCAAGAATATTGCGTGTAGACTGTCCGAAGCGCAGTCCCATGAATTCGGGCAAAGTATGCACCTTCGCTCCGAGATAGCGTGGTGCAAAGACGAAGGCCAAAAGGGCGATGAAGACAAACGCATACCAAGCATAATTGCCTGAGACAATACCCGTTGTGAAGCCTGCTGAGGCACTAGCTATAAGCATGGAGGGACCGACGTTGGTGCCCCACATCGAGAAACCGATATGGTGCCATCTAAGACTGTGTTCAGCCAGGAACAGCGAACCTCCCTTTTTGCGTTTACTACTGGCCCAAAGCCCGATGGCGATGAGCACGGCAAAATAGATTCCCAGAATGACCCAGTCAAGGCCCTGCATGTAGTGACTTTCCATTTATATTCCTTTGTAGTCTTTGGTTATTTCAATTGTTATTGCTTTCGTAAAATCCATGTCGTCAGTTGACTCCACATCATCAGGATAAATCTGAATATGAGCTCCAGGTCGCACGAAGACGGGCATTTGGTCGAGCGGTACTTCGACGTCGTAGTACCAGTGGCCACCGTCAAGTCTTTCACCGGTGAAGAAATTCACCCACACCCCCTCAGGTAGGTAAATATCACGAACGCCAACAGCGTTTTCCGACTGCTGGTTGGAGTGTGGCGTTGCATTCATGACGGGAGCGACAAGGAATTCCGAACCGAAATAGTATTCATCATCAATATGCCACACCTGGCGGTCGTACGGATGATGCATCAGCAAAGCACGGATCATTGGCCAACCGGTCTTAGTACACCGTTCGGCCTGCTCTGTAATATAAGGTAATAACTTGTAGCGCAACTTCCACCACTTTTTGACGATGGGTGCAATATTGGAATAGTGCCAAGGCTCGCGCTTACAGGTTCCGTGATAGCGCATGTGGCTGGAAAAAACGCCGAACTGCGTCCAGCGAACATAAACGTTCTCGTCAAGTACGGAGTTCATGAAGTCGGGGGTAGAATGGAAGCCGGGAACGTCGTGACTCCAGAAAGCAAATCCGCTGAGTCCGAAATGCAGTCCGCCTTTCAGACTTCCTGCCATGCCTGCCCAAGACGATTCGCTGTCGCCGCCCCAATGCAGCGGATAGCGCTGGCAACCAGCCCAGGCGGCACGAGCCCATACAATGCCATCGCCCGTTACCTCCTTCGTTACTTCATATGCTGCTTTCTGATACAGTAGCGCATAGATATTGTTCAGTTGCTCTGGTGTCATACCATGATAGACAGCATCCATGTGAATATTCTCGCCGAAATCGGTCTTGATGCATTTTACACCCATCTCCAATAGGGGCTTCAGCAGCGTATTTTTATACCAATCGACAGCCTTGTCGTAGGTAAAGTCGATGGTACCTGCATAGTCGAGAGCAGAGAAATTGGAACCTTCCGAAGCTTGTTCTTTCAGTAATGGCCCGATAAACTTATTCTTCTTGGCTTCCTCCAGTTGTTCTGCCCCCTTCGCTACGTACGGCAATTGCCAGAGGCTTACCTTGAAGCCCTTCTTTGCAAGTCCTTTTATAAATCCCTTGGGGTCAGAAAACCGCTCTGGATTGAACTTCCATTCGCAGAGCCAGTCGGTGCGGAACCAGCCCGTGTCCAGGTGTATGACGTCGCACGGATAGTGCTCTTTTCTCAGTCTGTCGCAAATCTCGTTTACCTCGTCGGCAGAGAAATAAGTCATACGACTCATCCAGATGCCGAACGACCAGAGTGGAGGCATCTGCGGGAAACCTGTCAACATGCGATAGTCTCGCAGAATTTCTTCAGGCGTCTTTCCACCGATGAGGAAAACGTCAAGCGTTGCACGGTCACATAGGAATTGCACCGATCGCGTAGAGTGGTCGGCCAACGACAACTTGCAGTAGTCACTGGTATGATAGAAGCATCCATACATCCTGCTAGACATATAGAACGGAATGTTCTTATAGCATCGTCGATTGTTGACGCCTTGTCCGTCTTGATTCTTCAGTTGGAACGTCTGTCCGCTGAGATCCATTTTGCGGAATCGCTCACCGGTACCTACAAAGCACTCATCGGGGGCACATTTGAAGGAGATGGTGGCGCGCTCTGTTTCCGAGGCAGAACCTCGGCTTACGAAACCCAAGGGTAGGGCGTCATAGCGCGGCGGCGAGAAATGGTCGTCACTCAAGGCAATGCCCTTCGTCTCATCACCGTCAGGATAGAAGGTGATGAAAGGGGCCGGTTGTGGTGGGGGAAGCAGGTCGCTCCACTTGTCCAACTGTGGCTCACTAAGGTCTATTGTCGCCACCGTCTTCCCACTGCTGGTGACGACATTACCACATATATAACGAAGAGGCAGTCGCTTGATATCGGGTGAGAATTGCAACATATCGTCGACCTCTATCATAGCATCACCACTCATAGTTGTAAACACCCGCACGATGTTAGGTTCGTATGCGCGGATGACTAGTTCGTAGCTTTGCTGTGGTGCAGCGTTATCGGGAGCCATGTCTTCTTGACGCAGCTGTTTCTGATATGGTATCGTGACGACGATGTCTCCTTCGCGTTCTTCGATGCTCGTCGGGGCGTATGCCTTCCACAAGGCTTCGTCCTTCTGCAATGCAGGGTCAAAGTCCATGAAGTCGAAAAGGTGGTAGTTGGTTTGTTTCATTGCTTGAATATGAGGTTAGGACCAGGGTGATTGTCGCCTATTTCATCACGACGAATCAGTCGGTCTTCTGTTCTATTGTTTTCTATAGTAAAACCATCTGTGCGGGCATCGAGATAGATGCGGAATCCGCGATCGTTAGTGGCGTAGGGAGCAGGGGAGGGTGCGCTGATTTTGTTGTCACTAATGAAAGAGCCGGGCTGGTTGCTGAGCGTATAGATGCCACCTGCATCGTAAAGCTGGCGGGCATAGTTTTTGATATTGTTGCCCATGATGCGGTTATGCTCCATGCCCGTGTTGTGGGGCGTCCATCCCCAACCGACGCAGATGCCTGAGTAGCTGAGGTAGCTCACATAGTTCCTGCTGATGGTGCAATGGCGAACATAGCCCAAGCCGATGCCTACGGCTCCCCAGTCCTCATTGGCGGCATCTACAACGAAATTTTCTTGAATGGTCAGTCGTTGACAGCGCTTGGCTAAGTCGGTGTAGGGACGGTGTACCTCGCGAGGACTCTCTGCAAAGGAACCGCCCATGATGGCCGTGCCTCCAATGTCGCCGAAGGTGCATTCCTGCACCACACAGTCGCTGACATTGTCGACAAAGTCCAAGGCCGTGGCGGCCAGATTCTCGAACACCACCGAGTAGAAGTCTACGTGGTGGGCATTGCGCACGGTGACCGCACTGACGGGGCGATCTATCCAAGCTTGGTTCTCCAAGCCTTCATCCCAGGGTAGTCCTTCTTTCTCTTTTAGCTTGTATGCATCAACGAGGGGGAAACCGCCTTGCAAAGTGACGTGACCTTTGTGCAATGGACGGTTCCAGCATGTCTTATTGAAAGTGAGTCCTTCGAAACGTACATAGTTGGCACCATCGATGACGACTAATTGCTCAATGCCGTCGCGTTGTTCCGTGGTGCGAAGTAGGAAAGAACTGTTGCCCTTCTCACCTCCGATGACGGGCTGGGGCCAAGGATGTTCAAACTCCAGACGACTTTCGGGTTCCATAAACGAAACAATGGTCTTGTCGCCATCCACCTTCATCTCTTTCACACGCAGGATGGCGATGGCCCACCGCTGGTGAACCACCATTTCGAGATTCTTGGTCTGGAGGACGTTCTGGGGTGGAGTAGGAATGGTGATGGTTCTGTCGGTGGTATTGAAGTCTATCATGCGCTCCATACCTTTCATTGGAAGCCCGTCATCGTGTTTTTTAACCGGCAGACTGTCACCTTGTTCTTTTAAAGGCCACAACTGAGTGTGACGTTGTCGGGCATCGCCACAGATGACGCTTTGGTGGTTTTTGCCAAGGCCTCGGATGACGAGCGGCGACTCCTTGGTTCCACTGTCCTCAGGACGGAGGAACAACGGCTCGCTCATGTAGAAGCGTCCTTCCTGGAGGGTGATGGTGATGCCGCCCACGCAGCGAGGGTCGTTGGTGCGCCGCCATTCACGGGCTTGTCGAAGAGCATCATGCAGACTCTCACCTTCATGGACGACGATATCGCCACCGAAAGTGTAACCCGTTATAAATAGTAAAAAAATGGTTAGCAGATGTCTTGTCATATTACCTTTTTATATATATAGACGCGTTCGAAGGCGTTTTGTCATCTATCGATAGGTGCGTTCATGCAGAAATAATTGTCGTTTTTCTTGCAAGTTTGGAAAAATATGCTTATCTTCGCACCATCATAACTAAAATCAGGACGATTATGGCAAACACTCCTACTCCCCACATCGGGGCACAGTACGGCGAAATCGCTGAGACTGTTATCATGGCGGGCGACCCGCTGCGTGTGAAACTCATGGCCGAGAAGTTCCTCGACGATGCGGTATGTTTTAATCAGGTGCGAGGTATGCTGGGCTACACCGGCACGTACAAAGGCAAGCGCGTTAGTGTGATGGGGCACGGCATGGGTATGGCTTCCATTGGCATATATACCTACGAGCTCTACAACTTCTACGGCGTCAAGACCATCATCCGCGTAGGCTCTGCTGGCAGTATCAACAACGACTTGCACATCGGTGACCTCGCCATTGCGCAAGGTGCCTGCACCAACAGCAATTACGCTTCTCAGTATGAGATGCCAGGTACATTCGCACCCATTGGCGACTTCGGTTTGATTCGTAAGGCCGTTGAGTCATGCGAGAAATTCGGCTACCACTACAAGGTGGGTAATGTCCTGTCATCATCGATGTTCTACCATGAGAATCCGCACACTGACAAGTGGATTAACATGGGTGTCCTGGCTGTTGAGATGGAGATTGCTGCGCTCTACATGAATGCCGCCCGTTCGGGCAATCGCGCTTTGGGCATCTGCACAATCTCCGACCATATCCTGACGGGTGAGGAAACAACGGCGGAGGAACGTCAGAATAACTTTACGCACATGATGGATGTGGCGTTCTCGCTCATCTGACAAAGAAGCGGCCCAATCCTAAACAAGTGGGCCGCTTCTTTGTTTCTTATAGTTTGCCGAGCAGCTGCTTAGCGACGGTGACCGCCGAGTTGGCATTATCACTATAGCCATCGGCACCGATTTCATCGGCGAAGCCCTGTGTGACGGGAGCTCCGCCGACCATTACTTTCACCTGATCGCGGATGCCGGCACGTTCGAGTGCATCGATGACTTCCTTCATATAGCCCATCGTAGTGGTTAGCAGGGCCGACATACATAGAATGTCGGGCTGGTTCTTGCGGACGGCCTCGATGAAGGTGTCGGCAGAGACATCGATGCCGATGTTGACGACTTCGAAGCCGCAGCCCTCCAGCATTGATGCCACGAGGTTTTTACCAATGTCGTGGAGGTCGCCCTTGACGGTGCCGATAACGACTTTGCCCAACGAGGTGGAGGCTGTGCCTGACATCATGGGCTTGAGGATTTCGAGGGCGGCTTTCATGGCGCGACCGGCCATCAGCAACTGTGGCACGAAGGCCTTGCCGTCTTGGAAACGCTGACCGACATCGCTCATAGCACGAATCATCTGGCCGTTAATGAGGTCTTGCGGAGCAGCGCCGACAGCAATGGCGTCGCGGGTAGCTGCGGCAGCGTCGTCGGACCGGCCGGCGAGGATGGCGGCGAAGAGGCGAGAGTCAGGGGCGGAATCTGTAGTGCTGTTGTCGGCGGCAAAACCGCTAATCACAGCCGGAGTTTCACTGTTTCCGGCGATTTTTCCATCAGATTGCCGAGTTGTGCCAGCCGTTAGTGGGGAGATATAGAGGCCGGGCAGTGGTTGGACAGCGCGGGCCATGAGGGCGATGTGGGCGTCGGTAGTACCGCAGCAGCCGCCTAATATATTAAGGTGGTGATCTTCGATGAGGGGCCATAGGTCAGTGACGAGGCTTTCGGGGGATTTACTATAGTGGCCCTGAGCGTCGGGCTGGCCGGCGTTAGGGTAGAGGCTGACGCGAATGCCGAATTTGATAAGGCGACGGACCAGAGGTGTCATGGCAGGGACGTCGGAGACGCAATTGATGCCGACGGAGAGGATACCGTCCTTATTGATTCGAGCGAGGAATTCGACAATATCCTGGCCGAGCATGTTATGACCGTCGGGTGTGGCGACGCTGAAACTGAGCATGATGGGGAGGTTGGATGCCATGCGTCGGGCCTCTTCGAGGGCGATGCGGGCGTTGTTGGTGTCGAAGATGGTCTCGATGAGGAGAAGGTCGACGCCACCATCGCGCAGGGCTTCTATCTGTTCGGCATAGGCTGCTCGGAGATTACTTTCGGGGAGGGGGTCTCCGCTGGTGGCGATGCTGGTGGTGCGGCTGGTGGGGCCAATGCTGCCGGCGACGAAGCGGGGATGTCCCGACGAACTGAATTCGTCGGCGCACTCGCGGGCAAGACGGGCGGCGGCGAGGTTGATATCGCGAACACGATCCTGAAGACCGTAGTCCTGGAGAGAGATACGCTGGGCGTTGAAGGTGTTGGTCTCGATGATATCGGCACCGGCAGTGAGGTACTTGCGGTGGATGTCGCGGATGATGTCGGGGGCGGTAAGGCAGAGCATGTCGTTGCAGCGCTCGGTGGTGTGGTATTGTTGGAGCATAGTACCCATGGCGCCATCGAGTATGAGGATGCGGTCGGTGGGGAGGGTAGTCCCTGCCGGAGAAGCGGTGGCCACATTAGCTTCGACGCGGCGGATGATGGCGGCGACTTCCGCATCGATATCGGCGGGCATGGCAGGATGGAGGTTTCGGGCGTGACGGAAGTCATCGACGATGGCGAGGGCTTGGTCGACGTCGGCCTCGGTGTGGAAGTCCATTTCGATGTGGATGCCATCAGTGCCGATGGCGTCTAACAATGGGCGGAGTTCGGGGAGGGTTACCCAGCAGGCCATGATGCTCTTACCGCCATCCAGTATTTTGCGATAGAGGTCATACCACTTAGGACTGCCGCCCTGGGGTTCGCCGACGCCAGGAGTCCATTGGATGGCATTTAGCTCGTCTATCTCTAATAAAGCGGGGAGGTGGTGCATGGCACCGACACCGTCGAGGTGATATAATGTATAGGGTATGCGCTGGCACTGCTCGCGGATGTAGGGCTGCACGAAGCGGCGGTAGTCATCCTGCGATATCATGGTGGAGATATCGCTCTGCAGTTTGGTCATCTTGCCCGGTGCCCAGGACGAGAAGTAGCAAAATGCCATTTCGCCGTTGTCTTCGCGAATGATGTCGTATAGTTCGTCGAACACGCGGAAGTAGATGTCGTTAATCTGCTGCATCTGATGTTCCAGTACTTCGGGCTGCATAACCGTATCAAGTAGCACCTTGTCCGTACCCTTGATGGCCGCCAAAACATCGAGACCTTCCATCAAATCAGGCATACCGACATAGTAGTGGCCTTGTGCCCGTTGCTTGCATGCCTTTAGCAATGCTTTGTGCAGGAGATAATTCGGATGCAGGGGATTGAACTTGATGTCATCGGTATAGTGCGGGTCGGGATGTATCCAGATGGTATCCTCGCCGCCCTCGAACACACCGCCGAGGATGGCGGCAAGTGAGCCGGGACCGAGCTGTGTGTTGGCGACGGGCAGAATGTCGGCCTTCAATGAGGAGTGGGCGACGTACCAGTCGAGGTACTCTGCTCGCCACTCGGGGTCGAACCATCGCTGGTTCAGGTCGCGTGGTGCCGTTGGTGCGGGTATGTCTGCATGGGGCTGGACGCCTTGCTGAAAGTGCTCCCACATGTTGAGTACTATGCCGCGGTGGTTCCACCAGTCAAGGTAGTGCTGTTTTGTTTCGTCGAGATTTTGTTTCCAAGTATTCATCGTTGGTGTGTCCTATTTATAGTAATGACGGGAATCGTGGTCAAATGTCATCATGTCTGCATGAGCGACGAAATGACATAGTCGCTGACGAAGAGCCCCTTTCTTGTCAGTACGAGATGATGATTCTGGAGGCGCAGCATCCCGTCGTTGAGGAATGGCTGTGCCTCCTGCATGCAGTGGTGGCGGTCGGCGTCGGTAAGGGCGCTGAGGGGAAGACCGTCGGCGGTGCGCAGGGCCAGCATAACGTGCTCGTTGTAGCGGTCGCGTGGGGTGAGCACTTCCACTTCGCAGGGGCGGTGGCCGCAGTCAATGGCGGCGATGTAGGCGCGGAGGTCGGCGGTGTTCCAGCTTCTTTGATTTCCGTCGAACGAGTGCGCGGCGGCACCGAGGCCGATGTAGGGCACGCCGGTCCAGTAGCTGGAGTTGTGGCGCGAGCGGCGTCCGGGACGGGCGAAGTTCGAGATTTCGTAATGCTCGTAGCCGGCGATGGTGAGGCGGTCGATGAGGCGTTCGTACATCTGGCGTTCGGTTTCTTCATCGGCGGCATCAACGCCCAGCCGATGAAGAACCGTTCCTTCCTCTATCATCAGACAGTAGGCGGAGATGTGCTCCACATCGAGCGAGAGTGCGGCGTTGATGTCGCTTTCCCAGTCGTCCAACGTCTCGCCAGGAAAACCGTACATCAGGTCAACGCTAATGTTCGCGATGCCAACGGTGCGGAGAATGTCGACGGCTTGGCGGACCTGCGCGGCGGCGTGGCGGCGGTGCAGGAAGCGCAGACGGCGGTCATCGAAGGTCTGCGCACCCATAGAGACGCGGTTGATGCCGAGCTGACATAGTGCGTCGGCATACTCCGGCGTGACGTCGTCGGGGTTCATTTCGATAGTTATCTCCGTAGCACGAGGGTCGTATACCTTATTTATATATATAAAGAGCTGGCGGATTTGGTCAGTGGAAAGTTGCGAGGGCGTGCCGCCGCCGAGGTAGATGGTCTCGATAGAATTATGGGGGTGAATTTCCATCTCGCGACAGAGTGCATCGACGTACTGCTGTCGCATGTCGAGACAGGTTGTGGAGTAGAAACCGCAGTAGATGCAACGGCTCTTGCAAAACGGTATATGAATGTATAATCCGGCCATATTGTATCGATTCTGGGTACAAAAGTACTAATAAAGTTTAATATTTGAAAGGTTTCGTTGGTTTTTTGCTCGAAAATGTCTACCTTTAGCCTCGCTTTGCAGCAAGGGCTGCTGAGATTAGTCAAATAAACAACCTAAAATATTAAAACGTATGAAAGTTTATCAAACTAACGAAATCAAAAACATTGCACTGCTTGGCAGTGCGGGTAGCGGCAAGACTACTCTTGCCGAAGCAATGGTTTACGAGGCCGGTATCATCAAGCGTCGCGGCACCGTAGAGGGTAAGAACACCATGAGCGATTATTTCCCTGTTGAACAGGAATATGGCTACTCGGTGTTCTCAACTGTTTTTCATGTAGAGTGGAATAACAAGAAGCTGAACATCATCGATTGTCCGGGTTCCGACGATTTCGTAGGTGGTGCTATCACTGCCTTGAATGTTACCGATCAGGCTGTACTACTCATCAATGGTCAGTATGGTCCCGAGGTAGGCACGATGAACGCTTTCCGCAACACGGAGAAGCTGAAGAAGCCCGTCATCTTCCTGGTAAACCAACTGGATCGCGACAACTGCGACTTCGACCAGATCCTGAATCAGTTGAAGGAGGTCTATGGTCCTAACTGTGTGCCCGTGCAGTATCCTATCCAGACGGGTGCTGGCTTCAACAGCGTTATTGATGTGCTGCTGATGAAGAAGTACTCTTGGAAGCCCGAGGGTGGTGCTCCTATTATTGAGGATATTCCTGCCGATCAGTTGGAGAAGGCCAAGGAGTGGAAAGCTGCCCTGGTGGAGGCTGCTGCCGCTGGTGATGATACACTGATGGAGAAGTTCTTCGAGAGCGAGGACCTCAGCGAGGATGAGATGCGTGAGGGTATCCGTAAGGGTCTTGTCACACGTAGCATCTTCCCCGTCTTCTGTGTCTGCGCAGGTCGTGACATGGGTGTTCGCCGTCTGATGGAGTTCCTCGGCAACGTGGTTCCTTTCGTCAGCGAGATGCCTGTCATCAAGAATGCTGCCGGCAAAGAGGTTCCTGCTGATGCCAGCGCTCCCACATCACTATATTTCTTCAAGACCGGTGTTGAGCCCCATATCGGTGAGGTTCAGTACTTCAAGGTAATGAGTGGTGTTGTGAAGAGTGGCGACGATCTGACGAATGCTGATCGTGGTTCTAAGGAACGCATGGGTACACTTTATGCTTGTGCCGGTGCCAACCGTATTCAGGTTGACGAGCTGCGTGCCGGTGATATCGGTTGTACCGTGAAGCTGAAGGACGTGAAGACCGGTAACACTCTGAATGGTAAAGATACCGACAATAAGTTTGACTTCATCAAGTATCCTAACTCTAAGTTCTCTCGTGCCATCAAGGCTGTCAACGAGGCTGAGACTGAAAAGATGATGGCAGCTCTGCAGAAGATGCGTCAGGAGGATCCCACATGGGTTGTCGAGCAGTCAAAGGAGCTCCGTCAGATTATCGTTCATGGTCAGGGTGAGTTCCACCTGCGTACCTTGAAGTGGCGTATGGAGAACAACGAGAAGATCCAGATAGAATATCAGGAGCCGAAGATCCCATATCGTGAGACTATCACGAAAATGGCCCGTGCCGACTATCGTCATAAGAAACAGTCGGGTGGTGCTGGTCAGTTTGGTGAGGTTCACCTGATTGTTGAGCCTTATACCGACGGTATGCCTGATCCTACCTCATTCACCATCAATGGCCAGGAGTTCAAGATGAACATCAAGTCGAAGGAAGAGAAGGATCTGGAGTGGGGTGGTAAGCTTGTATTCATCAACTCAGTGGTTGGTGGTGCCATCGATATGCGCTTCATGCCTGCTATTCTGAAGGGTGTGATGGAGCGTATGGAGCAGGGACCTCTGACCGGTTCTTATGCCCGCGACGTTCGTGTGATTGTCTATGACGGTAAGATGCACCCAGTAGACTCTAACGAGCTCTCATTTATGCTGGCAGCCCGTAACGCCTTCTCTGCAGCCTTCAAGGAGGCCGGTCCAAAGGTACTCGAACCTATCTACGATCTCGAGGTACTCGTGCCCGCTGACTATATGGGTGATGTGATGTCTGACCTTCAGGGTCGTCGTGCCATCATCATGGGTATGGACTCAGAGAGTGGTTACCAGAAGCTCACCGCTAAGATTCCTCTCAAGGAGTTGGCAAGCTACTCTATCGCCTTGTCATCACTGACTGGTGGTCGTGCTTCGTTCACCACAAGCTTCTCAAGCTATGAACTTGTACCGAATGACATCCAGCAGACTCTGATTAAGGAGCATGAGGCTGAGATGAAGGAAGAGGATTAATTGTGGTTGGCAGTTTTTCCGCCAACCCTTTCCGGATAAAAAAAGCTCTCCATGCGGAGAGCTTTTTTATTGTCTTATGCGAACTTGACGAGGATGCGGAACACTTTTGCGGGAGCCTGCATCCATTGTTGCATGGCCTCCTCGGCATGTTCAGGATTGACCTCGTTCGAAATAAGAATCTCGTAGGGAGGGTTGTTCTTCTCCAAATAACGGATAACGCCTTCAAAGTCCTCTGGCTGGGCGTTACGCGAACCACGGATATCAAGTTCTTTCTGTACGAAGAGCTTCGTGGTGAAAGATACGTCCTGCTTAGCATAGCCGATGCAGACGACGCGGCCGGTGAAGGCGACTTCGTTGACGGCCATCTGGTAGGTGACGGGGGCACCGACGGCCTCAATGACAACATCAGGGCCAGCACCAGCGGTAATTTCCTGCAGCCGTTCGTGGACGTTCTCCTTGGCGCTGTTAATGGTATATTCTGCGCCGAGTCCGCGAACGATGGCAAGTTTCTCGTCGTCCATGTCGCAAGCAATGACCTTAGCGCCACGCATGATGGCACGAACGACAGCTCCGACACCCACCATGCCGCAACCAATTACCATTACAGTATCGGTGTCAACGACCTGTGCACGGCTGACAGCGTGGAAACCGACACTCATCGGCTCAATGAGGGCGGCATGCTCGACGGTAATGTTGCCGATGGGAATAACTTTCTGCCAAGGTACGGCGATGTACTCTCGCATAGCACCGTCGCGCTGAACACCCAACGTTTCATTGTGCTGGCAGGCATTGTAACGGCGGTTACGGCATGAGGGGCAGTGGCCGCAGTTGGTGTAGGGATTGACGGTGACGGGCATACCCGGACATAAATGCGCAGGTACGGCAGCACCCACTTCAGCTATCTCGGCGCCGATTTCATGGCCGGGAATGACGGGCATCTTGACCATCGGGTTCAAACCGCGATAGGTATTCAGGTCACTACCGCAGAATCCTACATAATGTATCTTGAGCAGTACCTCGTCTGCTCCGCATTTGGGTTTCTCAATGTCTACAACCTTCATCACCGAAGGTTCTGTAATCTGTAATGCTTTCATCTTTATACTTGATCTTTTTACCTTAATTATTCACTCATATTCTTGATATACGGTAATTCTTTCAGTTCACCAAAACCGAAGAACTTCTGGGCGTTCTTGTAGAGGAAAAGAGCCTTCTCGTCATCAGTCAATTCCTTGCTTTTAGTTACGAAGTCGTACGACATCTTGTAAGTGATGGCGGTAATGGTGCGTGGATAGTCCGAGCCCCACATCAGCTTCTCCATACCCACCTCGTCGGCAGCTTCCTTGATGGCGCGGACTGCAGAAGGGAAAGGATAGAACTCGTCGTTGAAGAGCCACGTGATGCCGCCGCTCTCGACGAAGACGTTCTCGTGGCGAGCGAGGCGTATTTGCGACATCCAATTGGGGCGCGTCACCATGCCGAAGTGACCGATGGCAATCTTCAACTGCGGACACTCCTGGATGACTTCCTCCATTTGGGCTACCTGCGCATCACCGTCGGCAAGTTCAATACCTAAGATGACATCGCGGTCCGACATCATACGGAACATTTGCATCATCTCGTCGCCCAAGAACTGCTGCGGCAATCGTGCAGCGGGAATCTTCAGACCGCGGAAGCCCTGTGCAATCAGCGCCTCGGCCTGTGCGAGGAATCCCGGCTGGCGTGTCTCTGGCATGCCGAAGCAGAAGAAGCGGTTGGGGTAGCGCTGCTGAACGTCTAACAGATAATCGTTCTGCAGGCCGTCAATGAACTCTTGCGTGATGACCGCTGCCGACACCTGCGCATAGTCCATATTCGACAGGAAGCGCTCGGCGGTGTTCTGGCCATCGGTCATATACGGTGGCAGCATCTGGCGCTCTTCACCGAAGAATAGCGAACGGCTGCGGTTGGGTTCTAACGGATGAATGGGCGAACCATTCACCACTGTATTCACATTCAGCCACAAATGGGCGTGTGCATCGATTATGTATTGGCCCATGATACTCGTTGTTGGTCACCAATAATCTCGCGCACCTCTTTCACCAATTGCTCATCCATCGGCTCCTCGATATAAGCGATGTTCGTCTTGATGGCCTCAGGACGTGTGGTGCTGAAGACTGTCGAAGCGATGCGGGGATTCGAGCAAGAGAACTGCATCGCCAACTTTTCGATGGGGTATCCCTTCGCCTTGCAATACTCAGCGGCCTTCTTGCATGCCTCCACCAACGGTTTGGGAGCTGGATGCCAGTCGGGCACGCCGCGTTCCGTCAACAGTCCCATAGAGAACGGACTGGCTGACAGCACGCCGATGCCGCGCTCGTCGAAGAAGTCCATGAAATCTACGAGTTTGTCGTCGCATAGACAGTAGTGACAGAAGTTCATCACGCTCTCCACCATACCCGGCTCGGCATGCTCAATGACCCAGCGGAGGTTCTCCAACTGCAGGTCGGTGATGCCCACGTGGCGCACGACGCCTTCCTTCTTCAGCTCGTGCAGGGCGGGCAGGGTTTCGTCGACCACCTTTTGCAGTCCTCCCTCCATGCGTCCCTGAAACTCAATGTCGTGCACATTAATAATATCAATATAGTCGATGTTCAGACGTTCTAAACTCTCATAGACACTTTCCTTGGCACGCTTGGCGGAGTAGTCCCACGTATTGTGACCGTCCTCGCCGTATCGCCCCACTTTCGTCGATAAGTAGAATTTATCACGGGGAATGTCCTTCAGTGCCTTGCCCAGCACAATCTCAGCCTTATAGTAGCCGTAATAGGGCGACACATCAATGATATTAATACCCGCATCCACCGCTGCGAATACTGCATCTATGCCGCGATTCTCGTTGAACGAGTGGAATACACCACCCAAAGAAGAAGCGCCGAAGCCTAACTCCGACACCTCCATTCCTGTATTTCCTAGTTTCCTGTACTTCATTGGTACATTCGTTTAATTTATGAGCTCTTATAGTGGCATCATGTCGCGCTCGTCGGGGCGGTGAGCCTTGCCGTCTTCCCCCAACACATACACTTGCAAGTCCTCGAAGTATCCACCGGTCTGCTCAATCAACTTCTTCAACTCATTCTTCGTGTCTTCGAAGCCCTTGAACTCCTTGGCTGTTGCCAGATGGTTGGTAAACTCCAGTTTCTTGTTCTCGGTGTCCAATACTGAGATCCACTCATCCTTCGTGCGGTCTCCAATTAAGAATTTCTTGCTCATAGTTTTTTCGATTTAAATTGTTTTCGTGGTGCAAAGATACGAAGAAAAAGAGAATAATACGTCAGGAATTAAGAATTATTTAACGTAATCGTTATAATTCTCAATTCTCAATTCTCAATTCTCAATTATTTTTCGTACCTTCGCAGCATGATAGAACAAATAACGAGCATTCAAAATCCGAAAGTCAAGTTGCTTATGGCTTTGCAACAAAAGTCCAGCGAACGTCGTAAGGCTGGTCTTTTCGTGGTCGAGGGACAGCAGGAACTGCAGCATTGCTTGCATGCCGGTTACGAGATTGATACCGTTTTTTATTGTCCTGAACTGGGGGGTGAAGCACCCGACGGCATTCGTTCGTTTGCCGTTACGAAGACTGTCTACGAGAAAATAGCCTATCGTGGCTCGACGGAAGGTGTCATTGCCGAAGTGAGGACCAAGAGCCTCCGACTTGATGACCTGAATCTTAATGAACATCCATTGATTGTCGTTCTTGAGAGTGTTGAGAAACCTGGCAATCTCGGTGCTGTGCTTCGTTCCGCAGATGCTGCAGGTGTTGACGCCGTCGTAGTCTGCGACCCGCTGACCGACCTTTATAATCCTAATCTAATTCGTTCATCAGTAGGTGCTGCCTTTACTGTGCCTTGTGTGGCCTGTTCGTCGGAGGAATGTATTTCTTTCCTTAAGGGGAATAATATAAAGATTCTGACCGCCCAATTGCAGGATTCACATCTTTATTACGATACTGATATGACCTGTGGTACGGCTATCGTGATGGGTACTGAGCACGACGGACTGACCGACCAGTGGCGCTGCGCTGCCGATGCGCACATCCGCATCCCGATGCTGGGACAGATTGACTCACTTAATGTAAGTGTTAGCGCTGCCATACTGATGTTTGAAGCAGTAAGGCAGCGCCAAAGTTTAGTGCCGGTAAACTCAAAGTTTAGTGCCGGTAAACTCGAAGTTTAGTGCCGGTAAACTTCTATTGCTTAATCAGAGCCTTGGCCTCGTCGGTCAGGAAGGGGCTGATCTTAGCAAAAGGAATCTCAAATGTAATCATGCCTGCTGCGTAAGGCGCAATCTCGTATTGCGTGTAGCAGAACACGACACCTGTCTCCGAGAAGTACGGCGTGTTGGCGGGCAGCGGGATACGGTTGATGTCGTCCACTTGCAGGAAGTCGGCCAATTCGGCATCGTCAGCCATCGCCTGTCCGCACTCCTTGAAATAGCTGAGCACGCCAGTCTTGATGAGGGCGTAAAGCTTCGGCGATTTCGTGTCCTTCAGCAGGTTGTCACCCTTGTGAACGATGTTGAAGTGATCGTCCATGTCCGTCTCGTAACCAATGGCTTTGCCGTCGCTTTTGCGGAATGAGCGGCCAACGTGGACGGCCATACCGTGGGCGCCGCCCGTGTAGCTGGAACTCTCGCCGTAAAAGGTGACGAATGTTGGTGTCTCGGCCAATTGTACGACTTCGGTTGCCGACGTGAACGACGGGCCGCTCTCTCCGTTGTACGTACCGTTCCACGATTCGACGAGACCGTTGTACTCCGTGTCGACGATATCCTTGAAGTCCGCTTTAGTACCCTTGAACGCTTTGTCCTTGATGCCGCAGACGTCGCAAATGAACGCGCGGACGCTCTTCACCAGTGCCTCGTCACCACCTGTGGGCCATTGAATGTTCATTGACACTTCGGCCATCGAATCGCTGCGCTCGATGTTTATCGTGTCGATAGCAAGCGCGCGCTTTGTTTCAGCAATAACGGAATCTACCTTAGTGCTGTCGATGCTGACCGAATCAGTATTCGCATCGGTGGCCGTAGAAGCACGATGGCCGCAAGCGCTGAACGCTGCGGCCATCGTAATATAGATAAATGTTCGTTTCATAGATTATTCGCCCTTGATAGCTGCAACACCTGGCAGAACTTTTCCCTCGATGGCCTCGAGAAGAGCACCACCGCCAGTAGAGATGTAGCTAACCTTGTCGGCCAGACCGAACTTGTTGACACAAGCTACAGAGTCACCACCACCGATGAGAGAGAATGCGCCCTCAGCAGTTGCCTTAGCGATAGCATCGCCGATAGCGCGGCTACCAGGAGTGAATGTATCGCATTCGAAGACACCAGCAGGACCGTTCCACAGGATGGTCTTAGCGCCGTTGATAGCCTCGGCGAATGCCTTCTGGCTCTCAGGACCAGCATCAACACCCTCGAAACCAGCAGGAACCTTGTTGGCGGGGCAGGTGATGATCTCAGCACCGGGCTTCACGCTCATCGTGTCGAAGTCGAGACCGTTAGTAGCTGTGCAGTCGCTGCCCAGAACCAGCTCTACGCCGTTCTTCTTAGCCAGTTCCTCAACGCCCAGGGCTACATCCAGCTTGTCCATCTCAACGATAGAGTCACCAATCTCACCACCGTGAGCCTTTGCGAAGGTATAGGTCATACCACCACAAAGGATGAGCTTATCAACCTTGCCGAGGAGGTTCTCGATGATACCAATCTTAGAAGAGACCTTAGAGCCACCCATGATAGCCACGAACGGACGCTTGATGTTGCTGAGCACATTGTCAACAGCCTGAACTTCCTTCTCCATCAGCAGACCCAGCATCTTGTTGTCAGCGTCGAAGTAGTCAGCGATAACAGCAGTAGAAGCGTGCTTGCGGTGAGCTGTACCGAAGGCATCCATCACGTAGCAGTCAGCGTAAGAAGCGAGCGTCTTGGCAAACTCCTTCTGAGATACCTTCAGAGCCTTCTTGGCCTCGTCGAACTCAGGAGTACCCTTCTCCAAACCTACGGGCTTACCTTCCTCCTCAGGATAGAAACGCAGGTTCTCGAGCAGCAGAGCCTCACCCATCTTCAGAGCCTTAGCAGCATCAGCAGCCTTAGCGCAGTCGGGAGCGAAAGCTACGGGAACACCCAGAGCCTTCTCTACGGCCTCGCGGATCTGACCCAGTGACTTTTTCATGTCGACCTTACCTTTGGGCTTACCCATGTGTGACATGATGATGGTTGCACCACCGTCAGCGAGGATCTTCTTCAGTGTGGGGAGGGCACCACGAATAC
>JAEEGG010001305.1_pt1 | contig 68032 bp, 59 predicted proteins | sample 9134161 | NCBI WGS metagenome assembly JAEEGG01 (sample SAMN16246543, study PRJNA631951) | gut metagenome | biome: gut microbiome; feature: rumen; material: CR-attached | host: Bos | place: Iran: Karaj | collected 2018-10
CTCCAGTTGTTTGCTCTGCAGACAGTGGGGAAAAATCACGGCAATGATATACAAAAAAATTTTTTGGCCCTTAAAACCAGGCCAACAATGCCGATTGCCGTTGTGATGCTGAGCAGACCACTTCATACGATCAAGTTGTTCACAATCTGTTTGCAAAGATACGAAATAAAGTTTAAAGTTTAAGGTTTAAGGTTTAAAGATTTTGTTTTACCTCCCAAAAAACACCTCTGAAAACCCAGATGAGTAAATTTTGCCTTCTTCCTCTACTCCCGCCCGAAGCCGCCGCATCACTGCTGCAGAGCCGCTGCATCACTGCTGATTTATCGGACTCAATGAATATTCGGGTTATGCAAAAAATGCATTCAACGGACATTTTTACGGATGTCCGCAATGTCCGTTATGTCCGTTCGCGGCCTGTCTTATACTAAAATAGGTTGACACATTTAGCAACTTAATAAAATGTGTAAGACTTATGAAAAGACTTTATGAGAGGTTTCCTCAGGAGAAGAAAAATGAAATTATCTCCATGTACTTAAATGGCGATAACAGCATAAAAGAGCTGGGCGCGTATTACAAAGTGAAACCGGATACGATAAATAAATGGGTATATCGTTATCGTAAATCTGGAAAAATCGTATCTTTGCAGACACCAACCAAGTCTGTCGATGATATGGCACGCAAGAAGCAAACGGAGAAATCTCCCGAGGTTCGTGAGCTGGAAGCCCGCATCCGTGAGCTTGAGCTTCAGAACCTGGCCCTAAACACTCTGATAGACGTAGCCGAACGTAACGGCATCGATATCAGAAAAAAATCTGGGGCCAAGCAGTAGAGGAACTTCACGGGCAGCACGGCCTGACTATCGTAGCTGCCTGTGATCTGCTTGGCCATAGCAGACAGGCCTTTTACAAAAAGAAGACGGACGAGGAGGAGCGTCTTAGCCGTGAGATCCGTATGCTGGATGCCGTACATGAAATCCGTGAGCAAGACCCTGGTATTGGAGGTATCAAGCTATGGCTGATGATTGGCGAACTGTTCAAAACGGGCTGGATGCCCGGTCGCGATTCCTTCCTTAATATGCTGCGCCGTCGTGGACTGATGCAGAAGCCCCGTAGGAGCCGCTCCACGACCAACTCCAATCATCGTTTCCACAAGTGGAAGAACCTTACAAAAGGGCTTGTGCCGATGCGTCCGAACGAGCTGTGGGTGAGCGATATAACCTACATCGACCTCGCGGGTGGATGCTGTTATCTGCATCTGGTGACGGATGCCTACTCAAAGAAGATTCTAGGCTGGTGTCTGGCAGAATCTCTGGCCGCCGTGCACACACTCAGGGCACTCCGCATGGCCATCTCTCAGGCTGGCGGCGGTAATCTCTGCGGACTTATTCACCACTCTGACCGTGGCGTACAGTACTGCTGCGATTTGTACGTGGAGGAATTGCAGAAACACCATATACTGATATCAATGACGGAGGATTACAAACCCACAGACAATAGCGTTGCAGAGCGCGTAAATGAGACTATCAAGTATGAGAGCATCTACCGGCAGGAAAGACGCTTTGCTACGTATGAGGAGGCACTGAAACGAATAAAACGCTTTGTCGATTTCTACAATAACAAGCGCCCCCACTACAGCATAGGATTGCAGACGCCCAATGTCGCCCATGAGCAGAGTGGTGAGCAGAAAAGGATGTGGAAGAGAAAAATATATCGCAAAAGTGAATCATGTTTGCAGATTAATCCCTAACTTTGCGGACAGAAGACAGCTTTTGTCAACCTTTTCAGAAAAATGTCAACCCCATCAGGAACGATGTCAACGAAAACAGTAAAGTGTAAACCTTATCAGGAAAACAACTGACAACCAACTCAGGAAAAGAGCAAAAAACTGTCAACCGAAATCAGGAAAAGACAGCAAAACATGGACATCGCGGACATCGGGGACTCGTCGTATGCGCGCCTGCGTACCTCATAAACGGGCGCCGTAGTATAAGGAACGCCCTCGCGCACGGTTATACTGCGTAGCAGTCATAAACTTAGTGTACGAGAAATAACAAGGACTTTTCTTTCTTTTCTACTCTTTTCTTTAAGGGGTGCGGGGAGCTTTCTTTCTCTCTTTTCATTTCTTTTAATGTCCCCGATGTCCATCTTTTGGGCTTTTTTTGACCGATTTTAGCCTCATTTTTTAGTATAAATGTTTAATTGTTAGTGTTATAGAAATGTTAAAATTTGAGATTGATAAATGTTAAAATTGAGGAATGAGGTCTGAAGGCTGAGGGCTGAAGTAGGACTAACAACTTGTCTACTCGTCCACTTGTTTACTTGTCAACATTCGCCCGAGTCGAATGCAAAAGAGCTTGCTCATTTTGCTGAGACGAGTAGAATGTCTATGGATGCAATCCATGAACTTGTCAACTAACAAAAGAAATGTCGCCCAATCGGACGGCATTTCTTTCGTTTTTCCCAGTGTTTACGTTAAATCGCGGACATCGCGGACATCGTGGACACGAATATTTTGTGAGCGAAAGACAAAAGACTAAAGACTAAAGACTAAGGACAAATGACTAAGGACAAATGACAAAAACATCAATCACCAATGAAATTTAAGTCAATTACCCCAAACTACCAACTTGTCAACTCGTTAACTCGTCAACTTGTCAACTAATTTTCATACCTTTGCAGCCGTGAGCATAAGACTAAAGCAACAGATTGCATCCAGAGTGCTGTTGGCGGTGTTCCTGCCGATGCTGCTGCTGTCGTCTCTTCACACCCACCACCTGCAGCCGTCGACCAACGAGGAGGAATGTACGGATTGCGTGCAACACCACTGTGCCGGCCACATCGGACAATTGGCACAGACAATGCACGAATGCGTGCTATGCCAGTTACTGTCGCTTCCTATGGTGGTTGCAGCAGCAGTTGTTGTCCGCACGTTTTTTGCATATACGCGAGGCAGCGTCCAAGGCGGCACATCACTTCTTGCGCCGACACCGGGCACTGTCACGCTGAGGGGGCCTCCCGCTGTCTGAGACCCGCCGGTGCAGACCGCCCATGCGGGGAAACTGCACTGAATCAAACAGAACGACAACAATTTATTAAATTTATCATCAGAATGAAAGGACTTTTTTTCGTTCTGTCGTTGTTGGGTGTATGCCTGACAACGACAGCACAAGACAGCATAGCAACCCCTCAGCACCGTCATGACCTGGATTCCTCCGACGTGTTTTTTCAGCACATGCAGCTGAACGAGGTGACAGTGACAGGCGTGACGGGCGACACGAAGCTCAAACACTCAACGGTGCCAATCACCCTTGTCAACGCCAAGGAGCTGCGCTCGAACGCCTCCTCCAACATCATTGACGCCATCTCCCGTCAGCCCGGAATGGACCAGCTGACCACAGGCAGCGGCATATCAAAACCCATTATCCGCGGACTGGGCTACAACCGCGTGGTGGTGATGAGCGAAGGGGTGCGTCAGGAAGGGCAGCAATGGGGCGACGAACACGGCATCGAGGTGGACGGCGGAAGCGTAGGTTCCGTGGAGATACTCAAGGGCCCCGCCTCGCTGATGTACGGCTCGGACGCAATGGCCGGAGTGGTGATACTGCGTCCCCAGCCCATATTGCCCGAAGGAGAAATGCGCGGCAGCTTCTCTTCGGAATACCAGACAAACAACGGTCTGATGGGCTATTCGCTCAATATGGGCGGCAACCACAGCGGATTTGTGTGGGATGCCCGCTGGAGCGGAAAAATGGCTCACGCCTACTGGAACGACTACGACGGCTACGTGCCCGGGTCGCAGTTCAGGGAGATGTCGGGCAGGCTGATGCTGGGGCTGCAGAAGCAGTGGGGCTACTCGCGGCTGACAGGTACGCTCTATCACCAAATTCCCGGCATCACAGAGGGAGAGCGCAACCCGCTGACAGGAGAACTGACCCACGGGGAAGACTGGAGCGGACACAGCTACGGCAAATGGCTGCCGTATCAGCAGGTGAGACACTACAAAATGGTGTGGGACAACTCAATAAACCTCTCTTACGGCACGTTGAAAGCCGTCGTAGGCTATCAGCAGAACCGCCGGCAGGAATACGAGGAAGCACATCATCATGAACACGAGGACGGAGAGCACGAAGAGCACGAGGAGCACGAACACGGCGGTGAGGATGAACCGTCGCTGTATTTCAAACTGCACACCGTGACCTACGACCTGCGCTATCTGACGCATGAATTCCGGGGGTGGAAACTGTCCGGCGGCGTGCAGGGAATGTGGCAGCAGTCGCAGAACCTGGGCTTTGAGTATCTCATTCCCGCCTATAAGCTGTTCGACATCGGCGTATATGCCACAGCAAGCAAACAGTGGAAACGATGGACGCTCAACGGCGGCGTGCGCATGGATCACCGTCACCTGCACGGCGAAGCTCTGGAGGAGGACGGCGCATTGCGCTTTACGGACTTCAGCCGCAATTTCGAAGGAGTGACGGGCAGCGTGGGAGCTGTGTGGAATGTGAACGACCGCCTGAATCTGCGTATCAACGTGGCCCGCGGATTCCGTGCGCCCAACATGAGCGAACTGGGGTCGAACGGTGCGCACGAAGGTGCCTTGCGCTACGAGATAGGCAATCAGCAGCTGAAGCCGGAATACAGTTTGCAGGTGGATCTGGGCGTTGACTTCACGTCGCGCTACGTGTCGGCACAGCTGGCTCTCTTTGCCAACCGCATCGACAACTATATCTATCTGAGAGGTGAGGGGCGTGAGATAGACGGACATCCCGTTTACAGCTATACGCAGAACGATGCCCGTCTGCTGGGTTTCGAGGCGGGAGTTGACGTTCATCCCATACACTCCCTGCACATCGAGAACACGTTCTCATACGTCGATGCCCGACAGCTGCATCAGACCGACGAACTGAAATACCTGCCTTATACACCGGCGCCGCGATGGACGTCGAAAGTGAAGTGGGAACTGATTCACCACAGCCATCCCACGGTGGGGGCGCACTCTCATCACGTCCACCATTCAAAGGGGCTCTCTGCCGACAACCTGTACATTGCAGCGGGAATGGATTACTACCTGAAGCAGAGCCATGTGCTCTCCGTCGACGGAACAGAGACGCCGACACCCGGCTACGTGCTGGTGAACCTGTCCGCAGGCAGCGACCTGACATGGAGAGGCAGAAAGATTGCCGAACTCTACGTCATCGCCGACAACCTGCTGAACCGGACGTATCAAAGCCACCTGAGCCGGCTGAAATACGCCGACATCAACAGTGTCACGGGCAGACAGGGCGTCTATAACATGGGTCGCAACATAAGCGTAAAACTCGTGGTGCCGATCAACATCCTATGACGAATGCCCTTACTTCGCAATGCGGAGGACGGGGGCTATCTTGTTGCAGGGCTGGGGGAGCTGCACCTTTCATCGCAAATATACTAAAAATAGTTGAGAATTGAGAGTTGAGAGTTGAGAGAAGGGGGTTATTTGATAAATTATTCGTATTTTTGCACGGAAATGATGAAATACAACACGATAATATGGGATATGGACGGCACTCTGCTCGACACGCTGAGGGATTTGAGCGATGCCGTGAACCATACTTTGCGCGTATACGGGTTGCCCCTGCGCGATAAAGAAGAGGTGAGAAGACTGCTGGGCAACGGAGTGCGCAATCTGATGCGGGGAGCAGTGCCCGGAGGAGAGAAGAATCCGCGCTTCGAGGACATGCTGGCCGACTTCAAGGCATACTACGTGAACCACTGCCGCGACCACACGGGGCCCTACGAGGGTATAGTGGAGACGCTGCAGAGACTCAGGGAGATGGGCGTGAAGATGGCCGTGGTGAGCAACAAACTGCAGGCCGGAGTGGACGAACTGTGGGAGACGCACTTCCGCGACACGATAGACGTGGCGATAGGCGAGCGCCCGGGCATGGCCCGCAAACCGGCACCAGACATGGTGCAACTGGCACTGCGCGACCTGGGAGCGGAGGGAGACGACGTGCGTGCCGTATATATCGGCGACTCGGAAGTGGATATAGCCACAGCGAGAAATTCCTCACTGGACTGCATCTCCGTGACGTGGGGATTCAGGGACAGGGACTGGCTGGAGGAACAGGGCGCAACGGTGATGGCAGACAAGCCTGCCGACATCGTGGAGATAATCAGCGGAGGTCGATAACCTCGGCAGTGGGATAGTCCTCCTGACGGAAACGGAAATCGTCGTCGGAGAGCATCTGCTTCACAGCGTATTCGAAGATGGCGAAGCGTGTCCAGTTGCCGTCGTTGCGGGCACGCAGGCACATGGGAGTGTAGTCGTCCTGTGCTATGTCGATGACAACGCGCTCGGGACGCGATATGCTGGAGACGGCCGTCATGGTGATTTCCCACACGCGGCGACCGCGCAGTTTGCTCTTCTTCATAGAGAGGTTGTAACCCTTTTTGTAGGCACCCAGCAGAGCGGCGGGAGACGACTTGCGCAGCTCCTTCTGCGTGGGAGTGGTGACATTCACCTCGTTGCTGCTCTTGAGCCAGGTCCACTGCGTCTTGCCGTCGAACCACGTGATGTGCTCGGGAGTGGTGAGTGTGTAGCGCTCGCCCATCATGGTGAGATGGCCGTGTGTGGTGCCGGCCTCCTTGGTGCCCTCGAACTGTGTGATGGTGAACTGGCCGCGCACACCGCCCGAGTTCTCAAGCTGGGATACGGCGGTGTCGAGTATCTGCCGGGGATCGTCCTTGGCGAACGATGCGACACAGAGGGAGAGAAGCAGGAAAAGGAGTCTGGTCTTCATGATGAAATCATTTATCAATTATCAATTATCAATTATCAATTGTCAATTGTCAATTCTCAATTCTCAATTCTCAATTGTCAATTAGGGCTTCGCCCGCCTTAATCAGCCTTTGAGATTGTCGAGGCGGAACTGGAGGTCTTCCTCCGACATGCAGAGCACTTCGCGCGGCTTGCTGCCGTGAGCGGGACCCACGATGCCCGCAGCTTCGAGCTGGTCCATGAGACGGCCGGCGCGGTTGTATCCGATGGCGAACTTGCGCTGTATCATGCTGGTGGAGCCCTGCTGGGTGCTTACTACAAGGCGGGCCACCTCCTCGAACATACTGTCGAGATGGTTGAAATCGACATCTGCGGAGTCGCCCTCTTCGCCCTCCATCGGTACGTCGGGCAGGGGATAGGGGCGCTGGTAGCCCTGCTGGCCGGAGATGAAGTTGACGATGCGCTCCACCTCGGGAGTGTCCACGAAGGCACACTGCACACGCACGGGGTCGTTGCCCGTGAGATAGAGCATGTCGCCCTTGCCCACAAGCTGGTTGGCGCCCGGACGGTCGAGAATGGTGCGCGAGTCAATCATCTGCGACACCTTGAACGCCATGCGGGCGGGGAAGTTGGCCTTGATGGTGCCCGTGATAATATTGGTGGTGGGGCGCTGAGTGGCTATAATCATGTGGATGCCGACGGCACGTGCCAGCTGGGCGATGCGGCAGATGGGGAGCTCAATCTCCTTGCCGGCTGTCATGATGAGGTCGCCGAACTCGTCGATGACCACAACGATGTAGGGCAGGAAACGGTGTCCCTCGGTGGGGAGCAGTTTGCGCGACTTGAACTTCTCGTTGTATTCCTTGATGTTGCGCGTACCGGCGCTCTTGAGCAGAAGGTAGCGGTTGTCCATCTCCACGCAGAGGCTCTTGAGCGTGCGTACCACCTTCTGGGTGTCGGTGATGATGGGTTCGTCCTCGTCCTCGGTGCCCTCCACCTGTGCAAGGAAGTGGTTGACGATGGGAGAATAGACGGAGAACTCCACCTTCTTGGGGTCCACCATCACGAGTTTCAGTTCGGCGGGGTGCTTCTTGTAGAGCAGCGAGGTGAGGATGGCATTCAGACCTACAGACTTACCCTGACCTGTGGCACCGGCCACGAGGAGGTGGGGCATCTTGGCCAGGTCGGCCATGTATATCTCGTTGGTGATGGTCTTACCGATGGCCATCGGCAGCTCGTACTCGCACTCCTGGAACTTGCGCGAATTGAGCACGCTCTCCATCGACACTATCTGGGGCTTGGCATTGGGTACCTCGATGCCGATGGTGCCCTTGCCGGGAATGGGCGCAATGATGCGGATGCCGAGAGCCGAGAGACTGAGGGCGATGTCGTCCTCCAGATTACGTATCTTGGAGATGCGCACACCGGCTGCAGGAGTAATCTCGTAGAGTGTGATGGTGGGACCTACGGTGGCCTTGATGTCCTTGAGGGCTATATTGAAGTCCTGCAGGACACTGATGATGCGGTTCTTGTTCTGCACCTGCTCCTCCATGTCGATGCCGACACCCTCGTTGCTGTACTTCTTGAGCAGGTCGATGGTGGGGTAGCGGTAGCGTGAGAGGTCGAGCTTGGGATCGTAGGGTTCAAGGGCGCGATAGCTGTCGAGCTCCGCCTTCTCCTCCTCGGTGCCCTCGTGAACGGTGAACTCGGCGTCGTTTTCAGGTTTTGTTTCCTCCTCCTTCTTCTCCTTGACGACATTGAAATGAGCCTCCTCGAGAGTGTCGTAGTTGAGTTGGAGGGGAATGTCGGCGGGCTTCTTCTCCGTATCCGTCCCGTCGTCCACCTTGAAATCGATGACGGTGGCGTGGGTGTCGGTGCCATCCTCTGTCTCTTCCGTATCCTCTGCGGAATCGTCCTCGCTGCCGTCACCGTGATGGAGACGGTCCTTGATGAACTGCTTGGGATGCATGAGAGAGCGGATATAGGTGATGGTCTCGTCGGAGAGATAGATGAGATATGCCAGGAGGGTGAAGGCCAGCAGGGCGGGAGTGCCGATGTTGCCTAGATACTTGTTGAGAAGCTCAATCTCCGCGTGGCCGATATTACCGCCGATGTTGATGTGGCTGTGCATCATATTGAAGAAGCCGCGCAGGAAATAGTCTCCGGCAGCAGATATCCAAAGCATAAGTATGGAGCAGTTGATGAACCACTTCCAGAGGCGCAGAGAATAGATACGCATGATACGCAGAGAAGCTGCGAGCAGGAAGATGGGGAAGAATATGCTGGCGAAACCGAAACACTCCTCGATGAAGAATCTGGCTGTGTGCAGACCGAGGACACCCATCCAGTTGCTGGGATGACCTTCGCCCGACCAACTCTGGTCGGCTTCGCCCGTGAAGAAATGGGAGGCGATGGAAAGCAGCAGGAACATGGATACGATGAAGAGCACGCCGCCGAGGGAGAAACGTATCATCTCCTCGCGCTTGAGATCCTCCTCGTCCTTCATGTCCTTGCGGCCGGTGATTTCTGCGAAGAATGTGCGCCAACTTTTTCTGGGAGCCTTTTCTTCGGCTTTTTTCTTGTTATTTCGTTCGTTTTTGGAGGTTGCCATATAGGGATAAACAGTTATTCGGGCACAAATATACGAAAAAATATTTGAAATGAATAAATTCCCGGCGGCACCTCTCCTCATCTTTCAACATTTTTCACTATTTTTGTGGCGTGAAAAGCCTATATTCACACTATGACAAGGCAAAAATAAACACGTTGCCCCGAGTGAGCTTTCCCGGGCGCATTATTGTTATCAACGGAGAAGAGCAGGCCAAAAGGGCTGTGGAATATCTCTTCCGTCAGAGCATTATCGGTCTCGACACCGAGACGAAGCCCAATTTCAAGAAGGGCGGAATGAATCAGGTGGCGCTTCTGCAGGTGGCTACTCACGAGGTGTGTTTTCTCTTCCGTCTGTGTCAGATGGGAATTCCAGACTGCCTTGTGAAACTGCTGGAGGACACCACGCTGCTCAAAGTGGGGCTCTCGTGGAAGGACGATATACACCAGCTGTACAGAATGCGGCAGTTCACACCCGGGCGCTTCTTCGAACTGCAACGGTATGTGTACGCCATCGGGATAGAGGACCTCTCGCTGCAGAAACTATACGCCAATGTCTTCGGAGAGAAGATAAGCAAGTCGCAGCAGTTGTCCAACTGGGAAGCCTCGTCGCTCTCGGAGGCGCAGAAGATGTATGCCGCCACCGATGCGTGGGCTTGTGTGAAACTGTATGAGAAACTCAAACAACTTCAGCATGAAGGATATGAAATTATATCTGAAGAGGGGTAAGGAGGAAAGTCTCGGACGCTTCCATCCCTGGATATTCTCCGGTGCTGTGCACCACATTGAGGGCGACCCCGAGGAGGGCGACCTGCTGTCGGTGTACGGTGCGGACGGAGGCTTTCTCGCCAAAGGACACTGGCAGGTGGGGAGCATAGCCCTGAGAGTACTGTCGTTTGAGGACATAGAGATAAATGCAGCCTTCTGGAGACAGCGTCTGGCGGCAGCATTGGACGTGAGAAGGTCCATCGGTGTAGCGCGGGAAGACAATACGATATACCGTCTGGTGCACGGCGAGGGCGACTTCCTGCCGGGACTTGTGATAGACATGTACGGGGGGCTGGCGGTGATGCAGGCTCACAGCGTGGGAATGCACAGGGACAGAGCGGCAATAGCGGAGGCACTTACGGAAGTGATGGGCGAGGACTTGCAGGCAATATACTACAAGAGCGAGACGACGTTGCCGTTCAAGGCCGATCTGCATCAGGAAAACGGATTCCTGTACGAGCGCAAGGGAGCTCCGGCAATAGACAAAAAGGGATATGCGGCCGTGGAGAACGGCTTGAAATTCAATATAGACTGGTATCACGGGCAAAAGACGGGATTCTTCGTGGATCAGAGGGACAACCGCTCTTTGGTGGAACATTATGCCAGAGGACGCAAGGTGCTCAACATGTTCTGCTATACGGGAGGTTTTTCCGTATATGCCATGAGGGGAGGGGCGGAACTGGTGCACAGCGTGGACTCCTCGGCAAAGGCCATCGAACTGGCGGCTGCCAACGTGGAGATGAATTTCCCCTCTGACGCACGTCACGAGGCTCATGTGTCAGACGCCTTTGAATATCTGGATAAGACGGACGGCAAGTACGACCTTGTGATACTCGATCCTCCTGCATTCGCAAAGCACAAGGATGCGCTGGTGAGAGCTCTAAAAGGATATACCAAACTTAATGCACGCGCAATGACGAAGATGCCGAAAGGAAGTGTGCTGTTCACCTTCTCGTGTTCACAGGCGGTGAGCAAGGAACATTTTCGCACGGCGGTGTTCACCGCAGCAGCAATAGCTCGTAGAAAGGTGCGTATCCTGCACCAGTTGCACCAGCCGGCCGACCATCCTATAAATATATATCATCCGGAGGGAGAATACCTGAAGGGACTGGTGCTTTACGTGGAATAAGGGGATGAAGGAGCAGCGTTTCTTTTACGACGAGGCACTTAACGGGGAACTTCCGGAGGAGGAAGCCCGCCACGCAGTCAGGGTGCTGCGGCTGAGAGAAGGCGACGTGATATGGCTGATGGACGGCAGGGGGAGTTTCTACGAGGCTGTCATCACCACGGCGTCCAATCATCATTGCCTGTATGACATCTTGAAGGAACTGCCGCAGCAGCGACAGTGGGACGGACATCTGCATCTGGTGATAGCGCCGACGAAGATGACGGACCGTATGGAGTGGATGGTGGAAAAAGCTGTGGAGATAGGAGTGGACGAAGTGAGTTTTGTGCGCTGCGAAAATTCCGAGAGGACGGAACTCAAAACGGAGCGTCTCCGCCGTATCGCGCTTTCCGCAGTGAAGCAGTCGCGCAAGGCGTGGATGCCGCAGATAAACGAGATGAGGGACTTCTCAAAAGTGGTCTCCGAAATAGGAGACGGGGATGCAGTCTTCGTCTGTCATTGCCATGAAGGAAAGAAAGAACATCTCAATGCTTTATTGCAGAGAAACAAGGAGTTATTAAAAGAAAATAAAGAGCAAAGTATATATGTCTTCGTTGGTCCTGAAGGTGATTTTTCGGAGAAGGAAGTGAAGGAGGTGATGAGTCGTGGAGCTGTTGCGGCATCGCTCGGAGAGAGTCGTCTGCGCACCGAAACGGCAGGCCTCGTATCTGTACATTTGATGCATCTGAATTATGAAAAACAAGCGTAAGGGAATGAAGTTTTACGTGCTGCTGGCGTGTGTGCTGCTGGTGGCTCTTGGGATGGCATTTTATCTCAGTATCCGTCCTGACAACGGCTACAGAAGTGCCATTCCGCGCGACGCGAAGGCAGTGATGGTGTTTGACCTGTCTAACGTTGCAGAGGATCTGGGATTCACGGTGAAGGATATCCTGCTCCATTACGACAAGGTGTCCAGGATGGGTGTGGATTTCACGCATCCGATATACGGTTTCATTTCCAAAGACGGTTTTACCGGACTTCTGGCACCTTTGAGCGATGCAAGCAAGGTGGACAAACTGCTGCAGGATATGGGTTTCGATACAGAACCCAGAAGGGGAATGACGTGGTGCAATGTGGGTAATTTCCTTCTGGTGCACGACGACAAGAAACTGCTGGTGATGGGGCCTTCGTCGCTCACACAGGCAGAGATGCTCTACGACCAGATGGTGGACCTGATGATTCAGGGCAGCAGCGAAAGCGCCATTCTTGTGTCGTTGGACGAACTGCCTGGTGATATCAAATACTTCTCCCATGCAGACGTACTGCCGGAAGGATATATGCGACGCATCGCAGAACAGTTGCCGGAAGGTGCTGACCTCTCCAATGTGGAGGTGATAGCCTCTGTCGTTGTGGAGAACAGGAAGATTACGTTTGAGACAAATCTGAAGTTCGAAGACAGCCGTCTGGAGAAATACTTCAGAGAGTACAACAGAAGTTTCCGTCCCATTACCGGAAAATTGATGAATCTGGCTCCGATTGATCCTGTGGTGTGGATGTGCGCCAATGTGGACGGAGACCGTCATCTCGACCTCCTGAAACACTACAAGCGCATGCGCGCGACACTCGCGGCGCTGAATACACAGATAGATGCCGACCAGATTATAAATGCTGTGGACGGAGATGTGTCGATAAGTATTCCGATGCTGGCAATCAACGGTTTGAAGGGAATTGCACTGGCAGAACTGAAGGACACGACATTCACGGAGGACGCCACTTTGGAACTGAACAAGGAAGGGTGGCATGCCGGTTTGTGTGTAAACCAGGACAATAAGACGAAGAACTTGTTCTTTATCTCCAACGATGCGGATATGGCTTCAAAGGCCGGTACTATAGGAAGCAGCGAAACCTATCGGGCGCTGGAGCCGGAGATTGTCGGTTGTATCTTCTTTGCATCGGTAAACCTGTCTAAGATACTGTATGCAGTGTCTCCCTACACAATGATGTTCGGTGCAAGTCCGAAAATGTACGAAACACTTGAGGCGCTGGATCGTCTCAATGTGAAGATGACGGACTTGACGCATTTCTTCATAGAACTCAACCTGAAGAAAGACATCAAGGACCTGCTGCTGTAGATTATCCTACCAACTGCAAATCGTGCTCAGCCACGAGTTTGCGCAGATTGATGAGGGCGTAGCGTATGCGTCCGAGAGCAGTGTTTATGCTGATATTGAGACGCTCGGCGATTTCCTTGAATGAAAGTTCTTCAATGAAACGCAGGCGCACGATTTCCTGTTGGTTCTCGGGAAGAAGAGCTACAAGGCGGCGCAACGTACTGCTGACGGCACCGCGATAGAAAGCCTCTTCCACAACGTTCTCAGACAGAGAGATGCTGTTGAAAAGGTATTCAGCCTTATCGTCGTTGACGGGTGTTACGTCGTGATCGCGGCGCACTCCGTCTACCACAATGTTGTGGGCAACACGCATGAGCCATGCGGAGAACTTGCCTGTCTGCTGATACTGATGATTGCGGATACAAATGATGGCTTTGGTGAAAGTCTCCTGAAAGACATCGTTGGCCAGATCCTGATTGCCGTTGGTAAGACGGAGGATATATCCGAAAAGAACTTGCTGATTGCGTTCCAACAGAACGTCAAATGCCTCATCGATTCCTTGCTCGTACAGAGTGATCAACTGGTGATCCGTCTGCTCCTTAAAATTACTCATTGCCTTATTACAGAGTATTGATTTGGAGTAAGGCTTTTATCGATAGGCTATATGTGTTTTTAATGTTTGCGAGTGCAAAAGTATAAAAAAAGTTAGATGTAAGCGTTTTGAAACAGATAATTTTTGAAAAATGGCGTTTTTTTTGTACTTTTGTGCGCGAAAATGGACAAAATCCTCACTTTAGATGCAAAAAACGGCCTCCTAAATCTCATAAAAGGGGCTCGTAAGGTGTTGTGCGTGGGACATGTGAACCCGGACGGGGACTCTATGGGCAGCACTTTGATGGTGATGAAGTGGATGAAACGGCTGGGAAAAGAGGCCCATGTCGTGATGCCGAATCGCTATCCTGATTTCCTGGATGTCATACCCGGAGCAGAGGAAGTGGTGTGCTTCGACACGAAGCCGCAACTTGCAAAAAAGATTGTGACAGAGGCCGACCTGATATTTGTATGCGACCACAACCACAAAGACCGCACACGTGATCTTGCTCCAGTGCTGGAGGAGAACAAGTGCCCGCGTATCATGATAGACCATCATCTGGAGCCGGAGGATTTCTGCGAGGTGACAATATCTCGGCCGGAGATGTGTGCCACGTGTGAGTTGCTGTGCCACCTGTTGACGGAACTGGGTGAGATGGACACTCTTCCTTTGGATGAGGTGGAATGTCTGTATTCCGGTATGATGACGGATACCGGGGCGTTCACCTACAATTCCGGAAGGGCTGAGGTGTATGAATGTGTAAGTCGCCTGATAGCGCGCGGTCTTGACAAGGATAAGCTCTACAGGAGACTCTTTTGGACAATGTCTCCCGCGCGTCTGCGTCTGCAGGGATACCTTCTCTATAGTAAGATGAAGGTGATACCCGGGATGAATGCTGCATTTATGACGCTTACAAATGCAGAGCGTCGTCTCCTTGATACAAAGAACGGAGATACGGAGGGTATCGTGAACATTCCTCTGCAGATAAAGGGAATGAAGCTTACGTGTCTCATGGCACAAGATACGGAGCATCCTGAACAATACAGGATATCGCTGCGCAGTGTGGATGATTTTCCCTGTAATGAACTCTCGGCAGATTTCTTCGATGGCGGTGGACACAAGAATGCCGCAGGAGGAAAATATGTGGGAAGTGAGGAGGAAGTTATTATGCAATTCAAAAAGGCTGTCAAGGCCTACGAACATTTGTTGAAATGAAAAAGATTATATTTGCTGCTGTGGCCGTGATGGCTGTATGGATGTGCACATCATGTAACAGTGAAGAGACATACGCGGAGCAGAAAAAACGCGAGAGAGAGACAGTAGATGCGTTTCTGAAGAGGAATTTTGTAATCCGTGCAGCAGACGGTACTGTGATATTGGATGTCGGAAAGATAAATCCCATCACGGAAGTCCAGTTCGCATCTCAGGGAGAGACTACGGATTTACTCACCAATCAGTATGTGTATTTCTCATCATCGGGTGTATATATGCAGATTCTCAGCAAGGGCAGCGGAGAAAAACTGGAGAGCGGGGAAAGCACCCGCCTGTGTTGCCGTTTCCTGGAGTATAACATAATGGCCGACAGTGTGCAGACGAGCAACTGGGGAAACACCTATGTCACCAATCCTGAGATGATAGATGTAAGCAACAGTTACGGGACGTTCACAGCCACATTTGCTACGGATGTATACTGGGGCAGCATATTCAACGACGTCTACGGTAGCACCAGCGTGCCGGAAGGATGGATACTTGCCATGAGATATCTCTGTCTGGACAATGCCCAGCGCGAGGGTGGAGAGAAAGCTCACGTAAGGCTGATTGTTCCACACAGTATGGGGCAGGCGAATGCAATGCAGAATGTGTATCCCTGCTTCTATGATTTAACGTTTGAAGAGCAGTATCATTGATATACATACACGTTCCCTTTTGTAAGTCGCGGTGCATTTACTGCGACTTTTTTTCTACCACACGAGATGCCGCGTGGCAGCAGAAATATGTGGATGCGCTGGTGAGTGAGATAAAGGGGAGACGCGAGGAAATCGTCAGGGCACAGGCTGATACTATATATATAGGAGGTGGAACGCCAAGCCTTCTGCCTGCAGACTTTCTGCTGCGGATATTTGATGTTTTGGGAGAGGCGTGCGGCGGCTTCGCTTCGCTCGGGGAGTGCACGATAGAAGCAAATCCCGACGATGTCACGAAGGAGTGGGCGGATGCGCTCAGGGAGACCCCTGTGAACAGGGTGAGCATGGGAGTGCAGAGCCTTAACGACGATATGCTGAAACTGCTTAGACGTCGACACACCGTTGCACAGGCATTGGAAGCTGTCGCCACTCTGAGAGATAGGGGATACAATAACCTGAGTCTCGATTTGATGTACGGACTTCCCGGACAGTCGCAGGAGGAGTGGGAGGGAGACGTCAGGGATATTCTTGCTGTCGGCGCTCCGCATCTCAGCGCATATGCTCTTCAGGTGGAAGAAGGCACTCTTCTTTACAGGAATCTTGAGGAGGGTATATTTGTCCTGCCGGAAGAGGATGAGACGGTGGCTATGTACGAATCCTTGATGAGGCTTACCGCTGCTGCCGGTTTGGAGCATTATGAAATAAGTAATTTCGCCCGGCCGGGATTCAGGGCGCAGCACAACAGCGGCTATTGGAGCGGAAGGCCTTATGTCGGTTTGGGGCCGGGAGCGCATTCTTATGACGGAGGGAGAGTGAGACGCAGCAATACACCGGATTTGGGACTCTATTGTGGGGCCGATGAACCTTACTTTGAGCAAGAGATTCTGACCGATGAGGAACGCTATAATGAGATGATTTTGACACGACTGAGAACGTCTGACGGCTTAGACATCGGTTTGTTGAAGGAAAATGAGCGGAATCACACGTTAAATATGGCAAAAAGACACATTGAAAGCGGTGTGATGAGCCTGAAAAACGGCATTTTGAGGCTAGAGTCAAAGGGAATTTTTGTTTCAAACGATATAATTAGCGATTTCATGCTCTAAAACATAATAAAAGTTAGGACTTCTTTCATAAAAAAGATGTATCTTTCGGCCGAATTTGGCAAAAATTTTAACCATGAGAACCTATCAAACACACGAAATTAAGAACATTGCCCTACTTGGCAATGACGGTAGCGGTAAGACCACACTTACCGAAAGTTTGCTTTATGAAGCAGGTATTATCAAGCGTCGCGGACGTATAACGCAGCATAATACTGTATCCGATTATTTCCCTGTAGAGCAGGAATACGGTTACAGCGTGTTCTCAACAGTCTTCCATGTGGAGTGGAACGGCAAGAAGCTGAACATTATCGACTGCCCGGGAAGTGATGACTTTGTGGGAAGTGCCCTGACCGCGCTGAACGTCACCGATACGTGCGTACTTCTTCTTAGAGGTTCCAGCGGTGTGGAAGTAGGTACACAGAACCATTTCAGATATGCCGAGAAACTGGCGAAGCCCGTTATCTTCCTTGTGAACCAGTTGGACGACGAGAATCTCGACTACGATCATCTGGTGGCACAGTTGCGTGAGATATACGGCAGCAAGGTGGTGCCTGTGCAGTATCCCGTGAAGACCGGACCTGACTTCAACTGCCTCATTGATGTGCTTCTCATGAAGAAGTATTCCTGGGGTCCTGAGGGCGGTGCTCCCACTATCGAGGAGATTCCCGAAGAGGAGAAGGAAAAGGCTATGGAGATGCACAAAGCTCTTGTTGAGGCTGCTGCAGAGAACGACGAGACGCTCATGGAGAAATTCTTCGAGAGCGAGAGTCTCACGGAAGACGAAATGAGAGAAGGTATCCGCAAGGGTCTTGCAAGCAGAGGTATGTTCCCCGTGTTCTGTGTTTGCGCAGTTAAGGATATGGGCGTAAGACGTCTGATGGAATTCCTTGGAAATGTGGTTCCCTTCGTGGACGAAATGCCGAAGGTGCACAATACCCGTGGTGAGGAAGTGAATCCGAGTTCTGACGGTCCCACAAGCCTGTATTTCTTCAAGACTGCTGTTGAACCGCATATCGGCGAGGTGCAGTACTTCAAGGTGATGTCGGGCAAGGTGAAAGAGGGAGACGACCTGCAGAATGCTGATCGCGGCAGCAGAGAGCGTATAGGCGGTTTGTTCTGCTGTGCAGGTGCAACACGTATTAAGGTTGACGAACTCGTTGCCGGAGATATCGGTTGTACTGTGAAGCTGAAGGACGTTAAGACCGGTAATACTCTAAACGATAAGAATTCTGACAACAGATTCAACTTTATCAAGTTCCCCAACGCGAAATACAGCCGTGCTATCCGTGCTGTCAACGAGAGTGAGACGGAGAAGATGATGAATGCCCTTCAGAAGATGCGCGAGGAGGATCCTACGTGGCAGGTAGAGCAGTCGAAGGAGCTCCGTCAGATTATCGTTCACGGTCAGGGTGAGTTCCATCTGCGCACGCTCAAGTGGCGTATGGAGAACAACGAGAAGATACAGATTGCTTTCGACGAGCCGAAGATTCCTTACAGAGAGACTATCACCAAGGCTGCCCGTGCAGATTATCGCCACAAGAAGCAGTCGGGCGGTGCCGGTCAGTTCGGTGAGGTGCATCTGATTGTGGAGCCCTACTACGAGGGTATGCCTGCTCCCGAGATGTATAAGTTCGGAGGACAGGAATTCCGCATCAACGCCAAGAGTACCGAGGTTGTAGATTTGGAGTGGGGCGGTAAGCTTGTCTTTGTCAACAGCGTTGTGGGCGGTGCTATCGACGCACGTTTCATGCCGGCCATTCTTAAGGGTGTGATGCAGCGTATGGAGCAGGGACCTTTGACGGGTTCTTATGCGCGCGACGTACGCGTAATAGTATATGATGGTAAGATGCACCCGGTTGACTCAAACGAGCTGAGTTTCATGCTGGCAGGCAGAAATGCCTTCTCGCAGGCTTTCCGTGAGGCAGGTCCGAAGATTCTCGAGCCTATCTATGATGTCGAGGTCTTCGTGCCCAGCGACAAGATGGGTGACGTGATGAGTGATCTGCAGGGTCGTCGTGCAATGATTACGGGTATGCAGAGTGAGAATGGATACGAGAAGCTTATCTGTAAGGCTCCTCTTGCAGAGATGTCATCTTACTCTACGGCTTTGTCCAGCCTCACAGGCGGTCGCGCCAGCTTCATCACGAAGTTTGCTTCATACGAACTGGTGCCTGGCGATGTACAGCAGAAGCTCGTTGCTGCATACCAGAGTAACGACGAAGATTAACGTTACGACAATCGCGATTGGTAGTTATTGTAATAAAAAGTTAAAAGCGGGTCTCTTTGGGGCCTGCTTTTAACGTTATCAGGGTAGGAGTTGATATCTTTGCGGTATGAAACGCTGGTTGATTTGGACAATAAGCATTCTCATGGTATCATGTTTTATGGTACTGCTTTATTTGCAGTTCCGCTATGCGGATGCAATGGTTCGTATGCGTGTGGAGCAGTTCGACGAGAATGTGTTCCGTTCGCTGGACCAGGCCAGTCGCGACCTGGAGCGTGCGGAGACGATAGATTATCTGCAGGAGATAGATGACGAGAAGTCTTCTGTGGAGGATATCTTCCACATAGGTCCGATGCCGATGAACTCCAACTTCCAGAAGAAAGTAAGAAACGCCTATCTCTATGAGCAGGAGGTGCTGGGCGATGTCATACTCCGAGTGCTGTATCAGGCAAGTGCTTTGCCTTTCAGGGAGCGCATCAATGTGGGCCGTATGGAGCAGTTCATACGCACATCTCTTGAAGGCAACGGTATCACGATGCCGTTTCATTTCATAGTATATGACACAGAGGGCAAGGAGGTGTACCGCTGTGAGGATTACGACAGCAATGGAGAGCAGTACGGCTACACGCAGACGCTCTTCCGTAACGACCCCTCGGGTAAGATGGGTGTGGTGAGAATACATTTCCCGGGTATGCAGAAGTATGTGCTCAAGACGGCAAGCATGGTGTCTCCGGCCATCCTGTTCACCATCATATTGCTGATCACCTTCCTCTTCACCGTATATCTTGTGGTTCGCCAGAAACATATTACGGAGATGAAGAACGACTTCATACACAATCTGACGCACGAGTTCAAGACTCCTATATCCACAATCAGCATTGCAGCTCAGATGCTGTCGGACAAGAGTCTGAAGAAGACGGAGGAGATGTACACCCGTTTCTCGGATGTCATAGTGTCGGAGACGAAGCGCCTTCGTTTCCAGGTGGAGAAGGTCCTGCAGATGTCTCTCTACGATTCCGGCAACATTGCTTTCAAGTGGCAGGATTTGAATGCCAACTCGCTCATCGACGGTGTTGTGGAGACATTCTCCCTGAAGGTGCGCCAGAACGGCGGTGAGATAGAGTCTCATCTGGATGCCATGGATGCGGAGGTGAGCGTGGACGAGATGCATTTCACCAACATCATCTACAATCTGATGGACAACGCTGTGAAATACAGCAGGGAGGGAGTGCCCCTTCATCTTGTTGTCAGGACGTGGAACAAGGAGCGCAATCTCATGATTTCCATTGAGGACAACGGACTCGGTATTGCCAAGAACGACCTGAAACGCATCTTCGACAAATTCTACAGAGTGCACACCGGCGACCGCCACAATGTGAAGGGATTCGGCCTGGGTCTTGCCTACGTCCACAAGATGGTGCTGATACATCAGGGCACTATCCACGCAACGAGCGAACTGGGCAAGGGAACAACGTTTACAATTTCAATACCACTAATACCTAATTAAAAAAAAGAATCTTATGGAACAGAAACATCGTATTATGCTTTGCGAGGACGAGGAGAGTCTCGGCGTATTGGTTCGTGAATATCTTCAGGCAAAAGGTTATGATGCCGAACTGTTTTTGGACGGCGAAGCCGGTTATCGTGCTTTCACCGGCAGCACCTACGACCTGTGCCTTCTGGATGTGATGATGCCCCGTATGGACGGATTCACTCTGGCCAAGGAGATTAGGATGATCAACCCCGATGTGCCCATCATCTTCCTCACTGCAAAGAATCTGAAGGAAGATATCCTGGAGGGATTCAAACTGGGAGCAGACGACTATCTGACCAAACCGTTCTCAATGGACGAACTCGTGTATCGTATCGAGGCTATCCTGCGTCGTGCCGGCGGCAAGACCAACAAGCCGCAGAAGAACTATCAGCTTGGCTCATACCAGTTCGACACTCAGCGTCAGACTCTCACTCGCGGCGAAACCCAGGTGCGCCTGACAACAAAGGAATGCGAGCTCCTCACGATGCTTTGCATGCACGCAGGAGACATCCTTCAGCGTGAAGTTGCACTGAAGTCTATATGGGTAGAGGATAATTATTTCAACGCACGTTCAATGGATGTCTATATCACCAAGCTTCGCAAGCTTCTGAAGGATGACGACCGCATCCAGATCAACAACGTGCACGGAAAAGGCTACCGCCTTATTCTGCCGCCTTCCGACTCAGAATAATGTGGCCGACCAAGCCGCAGATGATGAACAGGAGGGCGATGCCCTGCACCCAGTTGTAGTCGACCCAGTCAAGCAGGTAGCTCAATACCAAAATCAAGGTGCCCAAAACGATGGCCCATATTCCGCCGTATCTTTTCATATTTAGATTAGATTTATTGTAGTATGTTATCAATTTTGGACACAAAATAAAGGAAAAAGTATGAGTTGTGCAACTTTTGGGCCTAGAATTTAGCTCTTTTGGCAATTTATTCGCGTAAATGCGTGTCTGGTTGGAGTTTTTTTCGTACCTTTGCACCGCATTTTTGCAAAATCAAACATTATTAACCCATTTTTAGACGTATTATGAACCAATACGAAACCGTTTTCATTTTAACTCCCGTTTTGTCTGATGATCAGATGAAGGAAGCGGTAGAAAAGTTCAAAGGCGTTCTCGCTAAGCTTGGTGCTGAGATCATCGGCGAAGAGAACTGGGGCCTGAAGAAGCTTGCCTATCCCATCCAAAAGAAGAGTACTGGATTCTACCAGTTCATTGAGTTTAAGGCAGAGCCAGAGGCTATCAAGACTTTGGAGGTTGCTTACCGTCGTGATGAAAGAATTTTGCGCTATCTCACCGTTAAGATGGAGAAGTACGCCATCGAGTATGCACAAAAGAGAAGAAACAACAAGAAGGAGGCTTAAGACATGACACAGCAAACATCTGAAATCCGTTATTTGAACGCTCCCGCTATTGACGTCAAGAAGAAGAAGTATTGCCGTTTTAAGAAGAGTGGTATTAAGTACATTGACTATAAGGATCCTGAATTCTTGAAGAAGTTCCTGAATGAGCAGGGTAAGATTCTGCCCCGTCGCATCACTGGCACCTCTTTGAAGTTCCAGCGTCGTGTGGCTCAGGCTGTAAAGCGTGCTCGTCACTTGGCTCTATTGCCCTTCGTAACTGATTTGATGAAGTAAATTAATAAGGAGGACGTATAATGGAAATCATTCTGAAAGAAGATATCATCGGTCTTGGTTTCAAGAACGATATCGTTAATGTAAAGTCTGGTTATGGCCGCAACTACCTGATTCCTTTCGGTAAGGGCGTTATTGCCAGTGAGAGTGCAAAGAAGCAGCTTGCTGAGGATTTGAAGCAGAAGGCTGTTAAGTTGGCAAAGATCAAGGCTGATGCCGAAGCTCTCTGCGAGAAGCTCAACGCTGTTGCTCTGACCATTTCTACAAAGGTAAGTGCCACCGGTGTCATCTACGGTAGTGTGAACAGCCTTCAGATTGCAGACGAGCTGCAGAAGCTCGGTTTCAACATCGACCGCAAGATTATCATTGTGAAGGATGTTAAGACTGTCGGCGAGTATGTTGCTCAGGTGAAGCTCCACAAGGAGGTTACCGCTCAGATTCCTTTCACGGTGATTGCTGAGGGCGGTGCCGCTCCCAAGGCTGAGGAGGCTCCCAAGGCTGAGGCTCCTGCTGCAGAAGAGGCTCCCGCTGCTGAGAGCGCAGAGTAAGAGTCAACACTTACTGTGTAAATATAAGAATCTCGCAGGTTTTTCCTGCGGGATTTTTTTTATGCGTGTTTGTCCGGAAGTTGTTGCTTCCCGTCTGTGGTGGGGGTGGGAGTAGAGACAAAAAAGAAGGGGACTGCCTATCGGCAATCCCCTGGATAGTGTCTTTGTAATCTTATTACTCAGCAACTACGCTATCGCAAGCAACGCTGTCGCAAGCGCTGTCGCAAGCAACGGTGTCAACGCTTACGCTGTCGCTGTCAACGGCCTCAGCCTGAGCGGTCTTGTTACCACAAGAAGCGAAAGAAACAGCAACAACAGCTGCGAAAACAAAAGCTAACTTTTTCATTTTTTTTCTACTTTTTAATACTGTAAAACAATCAATTGTTCTTAAAACCGGTGCAAAGGTACGTCGATTTTGTGAAACAGCAAAGAAAATTGCGATATTTTTTTTAATTTTTTTTAAAATCACACCAAAATAAGCCTCTTTTTTGTACTTTTGCACCATGAAACGACTCCAAGGACGCAAATTTTCGGTATTTACACTGGGATGTAAATTGAATTACGCAGAAACGTCATCCATCGTCGACCGTCTCAAGGAAGAGGGCGCAGAGCCCGCGACGGACAATGAGGTGGCCGACATCTGTGTTGTCAACACGTGCAGCGTCACTGAGGTGGCCGATCACAAATGCCGTCAGCAGATATCCAAGATGGGCCGCCGTCATCCCGGAGCCCTGATGGTGGTGACGGGTTGCTATGCACAGCTGAAGCCTCAGCAGGTGGCATCCCTCCGGGGTGTCGACCTGGTGCTCGGCAGCGAGGAGAAGTCGCAGCTGGTGCCCGAGATCCTGAAGCGCATCGTCCTGATGCCGGAGGAGCGCGAGCTGGTGAAGCACGAATACCATACATCGCGCACAGCGGACATACGTCAGTTCTTTCCCTCGTGCGCGTCAGGCGAGCGCACGCGTTATTTCTTGAAGGTGCAGGACGGCTGCGACTACTATTGCACCTACTGCACCATACCCTTTGCCCGCGGACGCAGCCGCAACGGTTCCGTGGAGAGTCTGGTGGAGCAGGCGAGAGGCGTTGCTGCGCAGGGAGGCAGGGAGATTGTCATCACGGGTGTCAACATCGGCGACTTCGGCCGCACCACGGGTGAGTCGTTCCTCGACCTCATCAGAGCTCTCGACGGGGTGGAGGGTATCGAGCGCTACCGCATCTCCAGCATCGAGCCCAACCTGCTCACCGACGACATCATACGCTACTGTGCGTCCTCGCGCGCTTTCATGCCTCATTTCCACATACCTCTCCAGAGCGGCAGCGACGAGGTGCTGCGTCTGATGAAGAGGCGCTACGATACGTCGCTCTTCCGCAGCAAGGTGGAGCGTGTGCTCGAGCTGATGCCGGACGCCTATATCGGCGTGGATGTCATCGTCGGCACGAGGGGAGAGACGGACGCTCTCTTCGAGGATGCCTGCCGTTTCATGGAGGCGCTGCCCGTGAGCGAGTATCATGTGTTCAGCTACAGCGAGCGTCCCGGCACCAAGGCCCTTGAGATTCCCCACAGCGTGGCTCCAGAGGTGAAGCATCAGCGCAGCCAGCGCATCATAGCTCTTTCCGATGAGAAGATGCGTGCTTTCTATGGTCGCTACGAGGGCTGTGTGCGTCCCGTGCTTCTGGAGCACAGCCGCAAGGAGGGTGTGATGTATGGCTTCACGGACAACTACATCCGCGTGGAGTACAGATACGAAAAACCCTCCAAACCCGAAGGCCTGGAGGGCAATGTCGTCGATATGCGTCTCTTAGGAGTTCATACTGAGCAGGAACTCCTCGTTGCTGCGCGTCTGCTCGATTCGTGATTTCATCTCGCTCATTGCCTCGATGGGGTTCATGTCGGCGAGGAACTTGCGCAGTATCCACATTCTGTCCAGCGTGGTCTTGTCCTGCAGCAGGTCGTCGCGTCGTGTGCTCGACTGAACGATGTTCACTGCGGGGAAGATGCGCTTGTTGGCCAGTGTGCGGTCCAGCTGCAGCTCCATGTTGCCCGTACCCTTGAACTCCTCGAAAATCACTTCGTCCATCTTGCTGCCTGTGTCGGTCAGCGCTGTGGCGATGATGGTGAGGCTGCCTCCGTTCTCGATGTTGCGTGCTGCGCCGAAGAAGCGCTTGGGCTTGTGCATTGCGTTGGCGTCCACACCGCCGGTGAGTATCTTTCCCGAGGCCGGCTGCACCGTGTTGTAGGCGCGTGCCAGACGTGTGATTGAGTCGAGGAAGATGACCACATCGTGTCCGCACTCCACCATTCTCTTTGCTTTCTCCAGCACGAGGTTTGCGATGCGCACGTGGTGGTCGGCGGGTTCGTCAAACGTGGATGCTATCACCTCTGCGTTCACCGTGCGTGCCATATCCGTCACCTCCTCGGGACGCTCGTCCACGAGCAGCATCATGAGATATGCCTCGGGATGGTTCTTTGCGATGGCGTTGGCGATATCCTTCATCAGTATTGTCTTACCGGTCTTGGGCTGTGCCACGATGAGTGCTCGCTGTCCTTTGCCGATGGGTGAGAAGAGATCCACCACGCGCACGGAGAGGTTGTCGCCGCGTCCGCTGCACAGCTTGAATTTCTCGTCGGGGAAGAGCGGTGTGAGGTGCTCGAAGGGGCTGCGCTCCCTGATGGTGCGGGGGTCGCATCCGTTCACGCTGTCCACTGTGGTGAGCACGAAGTAGCGGCTGCCGTTCGTCGGGGGCTGCACGCTGCCCCTGATGGTGTCGCCCGTCTTGAGCGAGTAGAGGCGTATGAGCTGGTTGGACACTGATACGTCGTCGGGCGAGGGCATGTAGTTGTAGTCGCTCGAGCGCAGGAATGCGTTGCCGTCGTTCTGTATGTCGAGCACGCCTTCTCCCTTGATGTTGTCGCCGAAGTCGTATTCGGGTGCGTTGCCCTTCGCGGGTGCGGGAGCTTTGGCGATCACGTTTTTCACTATTTCCTCCGTGTTGTCCTCCAGCTGCTGCTTGGGCATGTTCATCTCGGCGAGTATCTCGTCGGTGGTCTTCACGTTGCGTATCACGATGAATGTCTCCTTGCCCTTGCCGGCAGTCTTTGCTGCGCGTCCGGCACGCTTTCTGGGAGCTTCTTCCCGGGCCTTCTCCTTTTCGGGAGCGGCTTCTGTGGGAGCGGGCTCTGCGGGAGCGGCTTCTGCTGGAGCGGCCTCGGCCTTTTTGGCGCGTGTCTTTCTGGCCGGCTTCTCCTCCTTGGGCTCTTCCTTCTTGCCCTCTCCGGCGGCAGCCTCGCGTGCAGCTATTTCAGCCTTCGAGGGGCGTCCGCGCTTTTTCTTGGGAGCCTCCACCACGGGTGTCGTGACGGGCAGTTCGCTTTCCTTGTCTATTATATTATATACCAGTGTGGTCTTGTCGCCCGACATTTCTGCGCCGATTTGTCTGGCTAAAGCCTGCAGTTCGTCCATAGTCATGGACTCCAATTGACTTTTTGTATGCATAAAGATAGTTGGAATTTATCTTCTGCAAAGGTACGGAAAAAAAATCACATACGCGCATTATTCTTTAAGAATTATTCTTGAATAGCTGTTTTTTTGATTTTTTAAGTGCGTCAAGGCCCCCTGATAGGGAAAAAAGATGTACTTTTGCACCTTGAACTATTGTGCGCACATGCATACGCGACTATAAGCGCCCGTGAAGAAGGGTAGTGTAATTATATTTTTTCTCATGTCTGTCTTCATCGCTGTGATGGCAGGCGGTTCGCCTGTGCGCAGTAGCGAGGGCGGTCGGACCGGCTCTGAGACGGACTCTCTGTCCGCTCTTGCCGACTCTCTGGCGCCTCTTCTTCGCGACTCCGTTTCCGAGGCCCTTCGCGACTCGCTCGACGACGAGCGTATGAAGCCCATGTTCCCTGAGATGTGGGACGCTCTCGACTCCATTCAGGAGGAGCCGGACGACAGCCTCTTCATCGTGGACACTCTCGCCTCCGACACCCTTGTGGCCGACACTCTCAGGAAGAAGCGCACGAGCAAGAATTCCATCGAGGAGCCTGTGGAGTATTCTGCCAACGACTCCATCATGTTCGACTACAAGAACTCGCGTGCCTGGCTCTTCGGCGACAGCAAGGTGAACTATCAGAACATGGAGCTCACGGCCGACGAGATAAACATGTCGCTCGACTCCAGCATCGTGCATGCCAACGGTCGTCCCGACTCCGTGGGCGAGATAATAGGCAAACCCGTATTCAAGCAGGGTGAGGAGGAGTACGACCCCGACAGGATGTCCTACAATTTCAAGACGCGCCGCGGTTTCATATCCAATGTCTACACCCAGCAGGGCGAGGGCTACATGATGAGCGAGGAGAGCAAGCGCGACTCCACCGGTGTGATGTATGTGCGCAAGGGCCGCTACACCACCTGCGATGCGGAGCATCCCCATTTCTATCTGCGCCTAACCAAGGCCAAGGTGCGCCCGGGCCAGACGGTGGTCTTCGGCCCGGCCTACCTCGTCGTGGAGGATGTGCCGCTGCCGCTGGCCATACCTTACGGCTTCTTCCCCTTCTCCTCGTCCTACCACAGCGGCTTCATCATGCCCACCTATGGTGACGAGTCCTCCCGGGGCTTCTATCTGCGCGAGGGCGGCTACTATTTCGCCATCAACGACAATGTGGACCTGAAGCTCCTGGGCGAGATCTACACCAAGGGTTCGTGGGGCCTCTCGGCCTATTCCACCTACAATCTGCGCTACAAGTTCGCGGGCAATGTGATGTTCTCTTTCCAGAACACCATCCTGGGCGAGAAGAACATGCCCGACTATTCCGTGACGCGCTCCCTCAAGTTCACGTGGAGCCACCGTCAGGACCCCAAGGCCAATCCCACGCAGTCGTTCTCGGCCAGCGTCAACTTCGCCTCTGTGGACTACGAGCGCAACAACCTCGTGTCGATGTACAATCCCGAGTCCTACACCCAGTCGACGCGCACCTCTTCGGTGTCCTATTCGAAGACATTCAAGGACATAGGTCTCACGCTCTCCGCTTCGTTCAATCTCTCGCAGAATATGCGCGACTCCAGCATCTCCGTCACTCTGCCCACGCTCAACGTCACTCTGGCGCGCATCAATCCCTTCAAGCGCAAGAAGCAGGCGGGCAAGGAGAAGTGGTATGAGAAGATAGCCCTGTCCTACACGGGCACGCTCTCCAACAGCATCACCACCAAGGAAAACAAGCTCTTCAAGAGCAATCTCATCAAGGACTGGCGCAACGGTATGATGCACACCATCCCCATCTCCGCCACGTTCCAGCTCTTCAAGTATATCAACGTCACTCCGCAGTTCAACTTCGTCGACCGCATGTACACACACAAGGTGATGCAGTCGTGGGACACCGAGAAGCAGGCTGTGAAGCGCGACACGGTCTACGGTTTCTACAATGCCTACAACTTCTCGCTCAACCTCTCGATGAACACCAAGCTCTACGGCTTCTACCGTCCCACGGTGGGTTTCCTGCGCAAGAAGATAGAGGCTGTGCGCCATGTGTTCACCCCCACGGTGTCGTTCTCCTATGCTCCCGACTTCACGAAGCCCTTCTGGGGCCTCTACGAGACCTATGTGCGCACCGATGCCGACGGTGAGGTGCACACTGTCACCTACAGCCCCTATGCCGACGGCATCTACGGCACGGCGCCTTCCACCAAGACGGGTATGGTGACGATGGACATCTCCAACAACATCGAGATGAAGATACGTTCCGACCGCGACTCGACGGGCTTCCGCAAGATATCCATCATCGACGAGCTGGGTGCTTCGCTCTCCTATAACATGGCTGCCACCACGCGCCCCTGGAGCGACCTCACCACGCGCCTCCGCTTAAAGATAACCAAGAGCTATACGCTCTCAATGACCGCAGTATTTGCCACTTATGCCTACGACCTCGACAAGTACGGCAACCCCTACGTGGGTGAGCATACGGAGTGGAGCAGGGGACGCTTCGGACGTTTCCAGGGCATGAGCCAGAACTTCAGCTACACCTTCAACAACCAGTCCCTCAAGAAGCTCATCAACTTCTTCACGGGCAAGAAAAACGAGGACACCGACAAGAAGGACGACGATGACGACGACGACACTCCCGATCCCAACAATCCCAACGTGGACCCCGAGCGCGAGCGTGCCAAGCGCGGCGCCAAGAAGAAGGAAGGGGAGGACGAGCTCGACAAGGACGGCTACCTCAAGTTCAACATCCCCTGGAGCCTTTCCGTGAGCTACGGCATCACGGTGCGCGAGAACACCTCCGGCACGTTCAACAAGGAGACGATGCGCTATCCCTACGCCCTGAGCCATACGCTCAACTTCTCGGGCAATGTCCGCATCGCCACGGGTTGGAACATCACTTTCTCCTCCGGCTACGACTTCAACCGCTCCCGCCTCTCCATGACCACCGCCTCGCTGGCCCGCGACCTGCATTGCTTCAACATGAGCTGCTCTGTGGTGCTCTATCCCTACACTTCGTATAATTTCACCTTCCAGGCCAACAGCAGCATGCTTGCCGACGCCCTCAAGTGGAAGAAGCAGAGCAGCTATTCCGACAATCTCAACTGGTACTAGAGAGACGATGGACAATCCCTATATCAAGCAGTTTCCCGAACTCATGCGTGGCAAGACGGTGCTCTACGTCCACGGTTTCGGCTCCAGCGGCCGCAGCGGCACTGTGGTGCGTCTGCGTCAGGTTCTCCCCGAGGCCCGCGTGGTGGCTCCCGATCTGCCGATACATCCCGAGGAGGCTCTCCAGCTCCTGCTTGACACATGTGAAAGGGAACGGCCCTCGCTCATCCTCGGCACCTCGATGGGCGGCATGTATGCCGAGATGCTCTACGGCTACGACCGCATCCTCACCAATCCCGCCTTTGCCATCGGCGACACGATGCAGAGCCACGGGATGATGGGCAAGCAGACTTTCTATTCGCCCAGGGAGGACGGCGTGCAGGAGTTCTATGTGGACAAGCCGCTTGTGAAGGAGTATCGCCAGCTCACGGAGCGCAATTTCCTGCATGCAGGTGATGAGGGCGAGGCTCAGCGTGTCTTCGGCCTCTTCGGCGACAGGGACCCCGTTGTCCACACCCGTGACACCTTCCGTGCCCACTATCCGCAGGCCGTTTCGTTTCATGGCGAGCACCGCATGGACGACCAGTCCTTCATGCATTCCGTCTTGCCTGTCATCCGCTGGATTGACGACCGTCAGGAGCGTCGCGAGCGCCCCATCGTGTATATCGGCATGGAGACCATGACGGATGCTTACGGCAAACCGGCAGGCAGTGCCCAGAAGGCTGTGCGTCAGTTGATAGAGGCTTATCAGGTGTATTTTGTGTCGCCTGCTGTGTCGTCGGAGCCTTCGGAGATGACTGCTGTTGTGGATTGGCTCACGGAGTATGTCGGTGTGCCTGCCTGGAGTCATACGGTGTTCACCAATCAGAGGCATCTTCTCTACGGCGACTATCTCATCAGCCGCGGTGAGCAGCAGGATTCGATGGCTGCCTTTTTGGAGTTCGGCAGCGACACCTTCAAGACCTGGGATGACGTGCTGGAGTATTTCTCCCGCCTTGGAGGACAGTAGGTCTTTTTTAGTTGACAAGTTGTTAGTTGACAAGTAGACAAGTTGTTTGTCTTTCTTCTTACTTCTTACCTCATACCTCTTTTTTGGCCACTTTGATGCAACTCTGAGAACACTCTGAGGAGTTTGACGCTGCAAAGGTACGACACAAAAAACACGAAAGTTCGCACTCTTCTTGCAACCGCATCTAAATCAGCAAAATATAGCAATCGAACAATTTGTCTTCGACACCTCTGTCGCCCTGTTATCGGGGGACAGGAACAACTTGGGCGGATGTTCGCATCTTCGCATTTTCGCATCTTCGCATGGTTAGTTTTTATAACAACATGCCTGCGCACGTTATACGCCTTCAGGAGACAAGAAAAGCTCAGTAAGCAGGCCCTCATAAAAAATACGGAGCGCATCGCGCTACGTCGGCACAGTCAAATATAAGCCCGGCCATTTTCGCATGAGATTTTCGCATGCCGTTTTTTCTAATTATAGGGAACTATGAACTACTATAGCATATAGTAGTGCGTAGTTAACTATAATATCTTTTCTTTATATTTCTTTTCTCTCTTTTCGCCGCTTTCTCTCTTTTCTTTTCATGCGAAAATGCGAAAATGCGAAAACGAGTATGGTTAATATGGAAAAAGTGTTGGAGTGCATAGCAACAAATTTTAGAGTGCAAGGGCGAGCAAACTCCGCTTCTTTTGTCACGGACATATGAGGCCGAGCGAAGCGAAGGCAACTTCCGGAGCGCTGTTCCGAAGTAACCGGAGCGCCGTTCCCAAACGACCGGGCTGCCGGCGAGCTACAATGTGGATATTTGGCCGTAGAAATCCAAATTTTCACGTTATTGCACTTTTTTTCCCATTTACTTGTCTACTTGTCAACTAAATTTTTTACCTTTCCAACAAGAAAGTAGAAATAAGTGATGCATCACGACCTACCTCAACCAATTCCACAAGGAAGCGACGGAGCGCAAGCTGCGGAAGATAACCGAATCGCAGCAATCGCCGATGAGCTCAGCAGACGCTGCCAATTATATGAAGCAGAACTTCGAGATAGCGAAAACCATGTGATGTTTATGTGATTGATGCTGAGATAAAGGCACTTCCTCCCAAGTAAGGAGATGGCAAGGACTTGGGCATAGCATTTACCGTTAAGAAATTTTACGTTCTTAAAAGCGATTCCTTTTTGCGCTTATACTATGAAAAACTTTTTCCCTGCCTAGGAAAATATTTCTCTATAGTTATCCCGTAAATTTCGCTACCTGATGTCACAGTTTCATGTTGTACAAGATTTTTACGAATTTTCAAACATCAATCGGAGTTTAATTGGAGTTGAACATGACTTTAACATGAGAGCAACATGACCTTGGAGACAGAGTTCGGATAGAGAGGTCTATGAGAAGTCCATGAGAGGTCCATGAGAGGTGTATGAGCAACGTATGTGTAAAAATAGAACCATGAATATGCCTGTTTGTGCTGATTTTTGTTGTTTAATAAAACAATTTTAGAAAAATTATTTCGATTTTGGAAATTAATTTCTATCTTTGTGGCTGTAAACAAAAGAAACAGAAATTATACAATGGATAAAATTGGCTTAAATACAGGGCTTATCATCTCTTTGAAAAATGTTCTTTTCATGTCCACCCCAAAGATAAGAGAGGCGGTATCAATATCTAGTACGACTTGGTACGAAATTATGAATGCACCAGAGAACATCACTATACAAAAGTTACTTGCAATAGCTAATGGCCTGCACATTCCTGTTCGACGTTTTTTTTCATTAGGGAAAAACAACGAAATTGGTCGTCGAGATGATTACATTGTTGATAATTACCAACCCTGTTATTACAACGCTGAGAGACTAAAAAGTGTTGTAAGTAGTCGCCCTGATATTACTTGGCAAAAAGCCGCCAAAGCAACAGGAATAAGTTATTATAATCTTCAGAAGTCTCTGCTTGCCGAAACACGTTTGCCCGTCGCACGCTTACTAACAGTTTGTGAAGCTTTCGAACTAGATCCATTCGATGTAATTATAGACCCCAATCCTCTGCGTAGCGACCAAAAGAAGAAAGAGAACACTATTACTACTTCTGGAGAATATGAAACAATTCTAGCTAATCTCGCTGCTATGCAGCGTGAAATATCTAGTTTTAAAGCCTTACTCGAAGAAACAAAGCGCGACATAGCCGAACTTAGCAAAAAGTTTGATGCTGTTGAAGGTGACATTGATGTTAAGTCCATTGCATGGAGAGCAAGACGCGCAGCATTTGAAGCAGCTAAAATTGCAAATAAGGCACAAAAGCAGAAAAAGAGACAGATTGTAAACGAATAATAAAATTAAGTTGTGTTCACACAAAAGTAATCCACAAGTATAAATAAATATTCCATGTTCAATTAACTAATATCCAATCAATATGACAACAAAAGAAAAATACAATAAATACATTCAATTGCTGGAAGCAAACAAAAATTTGATTTTGACAGGAGCACCTGGAACGGGTAAGACTTTTATAGCAAGGGAAATTGCAAAAGCTTTAATGCTTAAAAATGTCAACTGTTATGGGAATATGGCTAATGTTGAACCCCTGAAAGTACAAGCAGAGAATAGGATAGCAGACCAACTATCTAAGAAAATTTGCAAGATGGTTCAGTTTCACCCTTCTTATGATTATTCTGATTTTGTTGAGGGCTTGAGGCCGACAATGAAATCTGATAATCAATTAGGGTTTAAGCGAGTCAATGGAGTATTCAAAGATTTTTGTATTAAATCTTTAGATGCTGCTATCATCAAAAGAAAGTCTGATACAAAAGGTTCTCTTATGTCAAATTCCCTATTTGAGATTTATTCAGAAGGTTATTACGAGGCTGTTAGAAACATTTTGGATCATGATGGCAATTTTGTTTACTTTATGTATGATTACTCTACTGTTTTTTCAGTGGAAGAAGATGGAATTACATCTGAAGGCTCTGACCGTACATGGGCATATTCCATTAAATTCGAAGAAACACAATGGGTAGATGAAATTGAAAACTCATTTCAGCTATTTCAATATTTAATGAAAAGTGGCTCGTCCACTACAGATGTCATTTCGTCCCAAGCTTTAAATATTTATAGAATAAATAGTCCTTCTCAAGAGGATATAGAAAAAGCTATCAACAATCACGCTGTTTCTGATAACGCTATTGCTTGGGATAACAAGATTAAGAATTATGATATAGCCAAGGTCGCTAAATCATATATGGCTCTTTTCGCTTGGGTAATACATTATGCAAAATCTCATTATGAAGTCCAATATCTTCCTGCAGTATTTATTATAGATGAAATAAACCGTGGAGAAGTATCAAAGATTTTCGGCGAGCTATTCTTCTCCATTGACCCAGGCTATAGAGGGGAATACGATGAAAAAGGAAATGACAATAAGGTTCAAACACAATACCAAAACCTTATTCCCAAAGAAGGTGATAATAATTTCGACCCTCATAATGCTGATGTGTTTAGACATGGATTTTACATGCCAAACAATGTTTATATCATTGGCACGATGAATGACATTGACCGTAGTGTGGAGAGTATAGATTTCGCCATGCATCGTCGTTTCGCATTTGAAAAAGTTACAGCAGAGGAGAGCTATCAGAACATCATAGCTGAGAGTAGTGACTTCTCTGAGGATGAAAAGAAAGAAATCAAAAAGAGGATGGCTGCTCTTAATGATGCTATTCTCGAACCAGATCTTGGATTGGGCGAAGCCTATCAAATAGGCGCAGCATATTTCCGTAAGCTGCTAGACTACAAGGAATTCGGAATTAAACAAGCATTTTCAATGATTTGGGATTATCACCTAAAAGGGCTTCTTTCCGAGTATTTACGTGGAAATCATAATTCTAAGGCTCAATTAGAAGCATTTAAGAAAGCATACGACAATATTGATGTAATATAAGAGGATACTGATACGGACAATATATAGACCAACTTCATCCCAACCATATAATTTTGTAGAGATGGACACAACAGACAAATACGAAAAATACATCAAATTGCTAGAAGCGAATAAGAATTTGATTCTTACAGGGGCGCCAGGAACGGGAAAGACGTTTATGGCAAAAGCCATTGCGGAAGAGATGGGAGCAGAAATAGGTTTTGTACAATTCCATCCGTCATATGACTATTCTGATTTCATAGAAGGATTGCGACCAATTAAGAAGAATGATGGGCAGATAGGATTTGAGCGTAAGGACGGCGTATTCAAAGAATTTTGTCGTAATGTGATTATTAATAAGAGATTATCTCAAATGGCAATTAGTCAAGAGGATGCACGATGTGCGTTGCAAAAATTCAAAACTGTTTGTGGCGATAATAAATATATAATACAAGGGGGTACGGATAATACCACATATAAGGTTAGTTTTGAGGGAGATGCTGGTACTGGTATTAATATTGAAACTAATGACGGTGTCCTTCATACAACTGATTCATCAATTATTAATTGTCTTGTAGGTTTAGACAATTGCTCAGTTGTAGAATGTATTTGTAATTATATTAAGGATAATTATTTGGAACATGTTGATTTTTTTTCCTTAAAATATGTATTTATCATTGACGAAATAAACAGAGGCGAAATATCAAAGATATTTGGTGAGTTGTTCTTTTCTATAGATCCGGATTACAGAGGCAAAAAAGGGAGAGTATGCACCCAATATCAAAATATGATAGAAGAAGGTGATGTTTTCAAGAACGGATTCTTTGTTCCTGAAAATGTCTATATTATTGGGACTATGAATGATATAGACCGAAGCGTTGAGGATATGGACTTTGCTATGCAGAGGCGTTTTGCTAAGGTGGAAGTTACAGCGGAGGAGAGCTATCAGAATATGATTGCTGAGAGTAAAGACTTCTCTGAGGATGAAAAGAAAGAAATCAAGGAGAGGATGACAGCTCTTAATGATGCCATTCTCGAACCAGATCTTGGGTTGGGTGAAGCCTATCAGATAGGCGCAGCATGTTTCCGCAAACTACTTTACTATAAAGAATTTGGAATTGAACAAGCATTTTCAAAACTATGGGATTATCACCTGAAAGGACTTCTTTCCGAATATTTACGTGGAAATCATAATTCTAAGGCTCAATTAGAAGCATTGAAGGATGCATACGACAACAAGGTTACAAAGCATGAAGAATCCAATCAAGACAACGGATAATAATCTTAAGGGAGAGCCGTTTGACACAGCATTGCACTTGGATAACTTGCAGCATCTTGCTGCAAAGCCTCTGTGTGAGCTCTGCCTTGACGAACGTCCCAATCTACTGATTTTTCCTGTGGATTTCAAAACACATGGCGATGATATTGGAAAGCAACATATATTCACTATAGAAAATGAACGGCTCATAACTGGCAATATTATGGGGTTCATAGGATATCATGATACCCAAGTAAGCATACGTTCTCGCTTTGCTCAAGATGATTGTCACGACTACTTCATTCATTATATGCTCCAGCGCGTTTTTGCAATCAATCTATTTGATCTCAAAACTGGTACTGACAATGAGAGTATCTTTGACTTTCTCATATACCTATTTCCATCATTTCTGAAAAAGGCTATGCGTAATGGGATATACAAGGAGTATCAGACACGAGAGCACAATGATACCAACGTGCGAGGGAGGATAGACGTAAGCAGACATATCCGTCAAAATATTCCATTTACAGGAAAAGTTTCCTATACGACACGAGAATATGTCACGGACAACCGCCTCACCCAACTTATTCGCCATACTATAGAATATATCGCCCAGCATCCGTTTAATGGGAATATTCTGAACAATGATGAAGACACGAAAGTTGCTGTCAGCAAGATTCGTCAAGTAACTAAGACATATAATCGTGGGGCACGACACCAAATTGTTAATCAGAATCTACGTCCGGTTCGACATCCCTACTTTAGTGAGTACCGCAACCTTCAGCATCTATGCTTACAAATCTTGCGACAGGAAGGGATAAAATATGGCTACGATGGTTCCCCCGTATATGGCGTACTTTTCGATGGTGCATGGCTGTGGGAAGAGTATTTAAACACGGTGTTGAGTGATGCAGGTTTTCTACACCCAAGAAACAAAACAGGAGAAGGTGGAAAACGAATATTTGCAGACAAGATAGGTAATGAAACAGTAATGTCTGATTTCCATAAAGCGGGCATTGTCCTTGATGCAAAATACAAGAGCTATTCCAATTGGAAAGAAGTAACACGGGATGACCGCTTTCAACTACTAGCCTATATGCATTTATATGATGCAGGTAGAAGCGGCTTTATTGTACCTGTGTGCATTCCCCCTGATATTAAAACAACAAGAAGCCTGAATGGTCGTGGCGGAACAATGTCAATTATCGGAATGAATGTGGCAACTATCTGTAAGAATTATAATGAGTTCAGTTCTCATATGGCTCAAGAAGAGAAACTGTTAATACAGAAACTCGAGCAGATTTTCGCAGGTTAAGGTTATTCTTTTTAACAAGACTATTTTACAACGTACAATGCGAGTAAGTATATTCAAAAGTGTTATGGCAGCTTTGCCTCAAAAGACAGAGCTTGATAAGATTGCATATATGATGCAATTCAGTCAGGAACTCAGCGAACGGACACAAATATATAGGCAGTATCTGGAATGGAACAGTAAAAGGAAGCCCCGAAAAAAAATTAAAGAGAAACAAAAGAATATGAAAACGACACGATTCCCTACGTTTGCTCCTTGCGCAATTTTTTATGGGGGTAGCGCACGGAAGAATGTCATTGAGCTAACAGATTTGTGTTTTTTGGATATTGACAAGATTGAGAAGCAGCACGGATTAAGGAAGCCATGAGCATATTAAGCGATGACCCATGCGTCGTGATGGTTTCGCGGTCTGTGTCTGGTGAAGGACTGCATATCCTGATACGTTATCATTTGAAGGATATGGAGGAACCATTACAGCGCACCATAATGGCGCCTGATGAAATGCAGGAGGTCTATGCCAAGGTTCATAATTACTTCGCAATAAAATACCAGCAGAAATTAGGACTGACGCCAGACCCTCAGGCCAGACACATGGAGCATCTTTATATTGTATCATACGACCCAGAACTATATTATAACCCCAATGCGGAGTCGATGATGATAGACCTTTGTAGTATAGAGGCTTTTTTGGAGCAGGAACATAATGAAAAGAATCTTCATAAGGAAGAGATGAAACAGGTGAAAGAGGTGATAGTAAAGACAAAAGAACTTTTTGATGAAGCTGATGAGAAACTGGAAAGTCAAAATGGCAGAGAGGCATGGGAAAAGATTGAAGAGAGTAAAAGAACGCTGAAACAGATGCAAATGCCTGAGCACTGGAAAAAAAGGGTGAGAAAAATTAAGAAAAGAATAAGCGAAACGGAAAAAAGACTTGGCGCATTGAACAGAGAAATCAAGTGGAAGGAAAAAGAGAAGGAAACAAAAGAATGTAAATACATCATAAGAGGGAAAGAAGAGTATGCGAACGCTGTACTATATCTGATAAAGAAGTTCGAAACCTTACAAAGGAAATACGAACAGGGTGACAAGGATAATTGTGTGGACATACTGGATATTATCTCTGCCAGCATAGATGAACTGCCTGAGGATATTAATAAAGAAGTATTGCAAGCAAAATATAAAGAATACAAGGAACTAGTTTTAAAAGAAACGACATGAAGAAAAAAGATAAACAAAAACGAAGAGATTTTTTAAATGCACGCTATGGCCAGTCTCCGGATATGGTAAACTTGGCGTTGGGGTATTGGAATATCTCCTCGAGGATGATTGTTCCATCCCAAGATTGCGCACAAAACATGAAAAGAAAAATTTAAAGGTCGCGAGAAAGAATGTTAGAAGAAACAAATGAGAAGTGTGTAAATGCTGCTATCAATTATTATGACAATAAAGTATGAAAAAAAAGAATCCGATACATGCCTATAAACGGCTGTTGGCAAAAGATCAGGACTGGAGTTATAGTTTCCTTATAGCGCTGGAAAAGAAAAAGCTCCAGAGAATGCATGACTGCTTTAAACGTGAAAGTCTTTTGGAGCACAAGGATTTCGTTGTTCGCGACATAGCTGTTTGTATTCGTCTTATCGACATTTTCATGGAAAATGATGCCGTTTTTAACACATGGCTCCACCAATCTTTCTCTGGTGACTTGAAATTCATAAAACTTAAGGACGGTTTGTATGAACTTGACAATACAGATAGAACCATAGCCGATTTTCCTGTATATGTTAACATACGAAATGAAAAGCGCTTCTTTCGAAGCACTCCCATTAAGGATGCGAAGGCAGAGGGCAAGAGAGATTCTGCGATTCGTTCAATAGTAAGTCTGCGACAACTGAAAGCACTCCATCTGTATCATCTTATCAGAGAGTATAAGCTATTTGAGTGGTGGAGTTAGTTGCAACTTGAAATACTCACATAATTGTATTTTTTTTTGCAAAAGAAATAATTGGATTAACTATGGAACAAAATGAAAAAGAAAGAAAAGAAGAAAAAATCCGCATTTATAATGTGAACGATTACTAATTCGAAGAGATTAAGATTGAAGAAAAGGAGCCTGAGAATTATTGGGCATACTTAGAGGACGCAATTCGTATTGCCGATATGGGAACAGCTTTATTAGGATTAGAGGAGGAGGATATACAACCCCAGATTATTAGGGATGCTGAATTTGAAGAAATGAAATAATAAAGAAGTTAACCATAATGATTCTCTGTTCAGAAACAGATAAAAGATGCTATAGGAGTCGCATAAGTGCGATGCTGGCTTTAGCGGAGTGCCGACATTCAAAACCGGGATGTCGACAAGAGACTCGTTATTACAAATGTCCTTACTGCCATTACTGGCATCTCACCAAGAAACCATAATTAATAACCTTTAACCCGAGCAGAGATTAGAAGTAAGATGTCTGAGGGCTGAGATGTGAGGACTAATTTTTTTTTATGTCCCCAATGTCCGTTGTGTCCGTTGAGAAAAAATAAGTTATTGATTATAAGCGAGATTTTTTATAAGGTTTTCTGAATGAGTGGACATCCATACTGAAAGTGTTGACACATTTTGGACTTATCACGGATTTGAGTTGAATGCTTTTTAGCTTAACTCTGATTCTTGTTGAGTCTTATAATTTAGGGGCTCTGCAGCGGCTCTGCAGCGGCTCTGCAGCAGCTATGAGAATATGATAAATTTGGTTATGTCGGGATTTTTTCGTACCTTTGTAGCGGTAGAATACGTGAGAAATACGAATTATGGAAGTAATCAGAGCAACAAAGACTGCTGAGCAAGCCGGAGCATACTACGTGAGGATACAGGCGATGGCACGAAAGCATCGGATACCTCTTGAGGTGGAGTTTGACGAGCACGATACGCCAGAGACAAAATACATCGTGATAGTGGACGACTATCTCCCTGTGGCCACTTGCCGTATGTACGCCATCGACGAGGAAAGGGTAATGCTGGGACGCGTGGTGGTGCTGCAGGAATACCGACAACAGGGCCTCGGCACCAGAGTGATGCAGGAAGCGGAGGCATGGGCAAGGGAACTGGGATACAGGCGCGTCGTTGTGGAGAGCAGGGACAACAAGGTGCATTTTTACGAGACACTTGGCTACACCGCCGACTACTCACAGAAAATAGTGGGAGAGACATTCACCTGCTACCGGATGGAGAAAAAGTTGTAAGAGGGAAGAGGTAAGCGCTGGCGCCTAAATTTCAGAATAATCGGAATAATTAGAGTAATCCGAAGGCGCCTGTGAATTCTTCACTCTTCACTCAAAAGGCCGCCCGAAGGCGACCTTTCGACATCTCTGACAATAGCAGGTCAGTCCTCCTCGAAGAACGAACCCGTGGTCATTTCGACATCCTTCGCGAGGCAGCAGTTGTAGCGCGCACGGGAGCGGCGCTCACGGGCAAACATGGCCTTGGTGCCGGCCTCGTCCTGCTGGAACTCCAAATGCTCGTCGATGGCAAAGGAACGGGCCATCGTCTCCACATCCAGATTGTCGGTGCCGATGAGGGTGAAGGTCCAGTGCTGCTTCTTCAGCTTCTCAATCATGGTGCGTATCATCTTCAGCGTCCACTCACGCGAACTGTTCTCCTCGCCGTCGGTGATGACTGTGACCAGCACATTGTCGCCCTCGGACACCTGCGCATTGACCTTGGAGATGGCGGTGCCCATCGCATCGTAGAGCGGAGTGCCGCCGCCGGGGCAGTAGTCGTCCCACTTGAGGTCGCTGGTGGAGGAGGCGGGAAGGTTGTCGTAGTGCCAGGTGGTGCGGCCGGTGTCGAAGGTGACAAGGGTGACGCGCTGCTCCTGCAGGGGGAAGCGCTCCTGCATCTGACGGATGGTCTGCAGCGTCTCGTTCATGCCGCTGAAGGCCTGCTGGCGTATGATGGACATCGAACCGCTCTCGTCGACGATGATAAGATTGAATACACGCTTGCTCCCGGAATCATTCTGCTTCTTCATAATAGTACGTTTTTAATCTGTTAATACTCTTTTTCGACATGTCTTTATCTCTTTAAAGAAGCTTTTCGGAAAAAATTAAGCACAGGTGGGGATTTTTTTTTATTTTTGCAGAAAAATACAGAACATGCATCACGAGACACTCGCAGACAACGACATCATCAGGGGCTTCCGCGAGGGAGATGCCGGCATCATCCGTAAATACTTCTACGGGTACTGCCGCGTGGCATACAACATCTTCGACCAGCGCTACCAGCTGCACGAGAAGGAAAACCTGGACTTCATGTCGCTGTCGCACCAGTATGCGCTCTACCTGATGGAGCACGACTGGCGACCGCTGGAGGACCATGCTCCGGGTGTGAGTCTGAGGACATGGTTTGTCAACGGATTCCGCTATGTGGTGCTGGACGCCCTGAAGTGGTATCGCAAGGAGTACGGCAGCATCACATTCGAGGACTACCTGACGTCGTTCGACATGAGCGACGACCTGCGGACGCAGTTTGCACGCATGGTGGAGGATGTGTGCGACCACGCTCCGCTGAGCCGTCAGGAGAGGCTGATAATCAACATGCTGCTCTTGCAGGGGTTCAAGTCGAAGGAGATAGCGGCCGAGATGGGGATGAGCCCCTCGGCCATATCGCAGAAGTACATGAAGCTGAAGGAGCATATCATCGTGCCGTACTTCAAGAAGCATTTCGACATGGATCTGGATATGCCGGAGGTGATGGACGAGAGGCGCGTCCTGCAAAGGGAGTCTCCCGTGTGCGAGCTCTGGACGCCGATGCCTGTATCGGCTGCGCCGGAGGAGATGGCGGAAGCGGACTACGGAGGTGCGGACTTTATCATGGAAGAATATATGGAGAGAAGAACAACACCGGAGTTTATCACGGAACTGCAGCCGGACGAGGTATTCGTGTTCGGCAGCAACCTGAAGGGAATGCACGGAGGCGGTGCGGCGTATGTGGCCTATCGCAAGTTCGGGGCCGTCATGGGGCAGGGTGTAGGCATGCAGGGGCAGAGCTACGCCATCCCGACGATGCAGGGCGGGGTGGAGACCATACGCCCGTATGTGGATGATTTTATAAGGTACGCCAGGGAGCATCCGGAACAGACGTTCCTCGTGACGCGCATCGGCTGCGGCATCGCAGGATTCACCGACGAGGAGATATCACCGCTGTTTGAGAAGGCTCACGGTGTGGATAACATCGTCCTCCCGCCGAAGTGGTGATGCGCTGTAATAAATTGTAATTCAGGGAGAGCGATAGACGGGACTCGAACCCGCGACCCTCGGCTTGGGAAGCCAATGCTCTACCAACTGAGCCACTATCGCGTGATAACGGATGCAAAAGTACATAATTTTAATGATATTAGGCATTTTTTTGATGCTTTTCTTTGGCAAACACATTTTTTTTTGTATATTTGCCTCGCAAAATACCTAAAAACGATTATAGAAACCAAATTATTTTACTAACTAATAAAGGAAAATACCTATGAAAAAGAAGTTTGTTTGCGCAGTGTGCGGTTATGTGTATGAAGGTGCAGAGGCTCCCGAGCAGTGCCCCCAGTGTAAAGCTCCCAAGAGCAAGTTTACCGAGGTGAAGGAAGGTGAGAAGGAGTATGTGACCGAGCACGTGATCGGAGTGGCAAAGGGTTGTCCCGCCGATATCATGGAGGGGCTGAAGGCTCACTTCGAGGGCGAGTGCTGCGAGGTGGGTATGTATCTCGCTATGGCACGTCAGGCTGACCGCGAGGGTTATCCCGAAATCTCAGAGGCATTCCGCCGCTATGCATTCGAGGAGGCCGACCACGCAAGCCGTTTCGCTGAACTCATCGGCGACGTTGTGTGGGATACCAAGACGAACCTGGAGAAGCGTGCTGAGGCTGAGTGCGGTGCCTGCGCCGGCAAGATGGCTATCGCAAAGCGCGCCAAGGAGGAGAACCTGGACGCCATCCACGACACAGTGCATGAAATGGCAAAGGACGAGGCTCGTCACGGCAGAGGCTTCGACGGTCTGCTGAAGCGCTATTTCGGCAAGTAAATCCGAAAGGAAAAAAGGAAAAGAAGGCGGGCAGCTCAATCGAGCCGCCCGCTTTCGTATTAAACAGGAACTTTATGCCAGGGATTACAACACCTTGGTGTAGAGTGCCTTAATGTCCTCCAACGTGACGTCGCGGGGATTGCCCGGAGTGCAGACATCGGCCAGAGCCTGGTCGGCCAGAGCGGGGATGTCGGAGGCTGTGATGCCGAGGTCGCTGAGATGCTGGGGAATGCCCACGCGGACGGACAGAGCCTTCACGGCATCGACGGCAGCCTGGGCAGCCTGCTGGGGAGTCATACCCGTGGTGTCGACACCCATGTGCCGGGCTATGACGCCGAACTTCTCAATGCGCTCGGGCATGTTGAACTCCATGACGGTGGGAAGCAGCAGAGCGTTGGCAACGCCGTGGGGCACATCGTGGAGGGAACCCATCGGATGAGCCATGCCGTGAACGAGGCCGAGACCCACATTGGAGAAGGCCTGCGCTGCGATATACTGGGCAAGGGCCATTGCCTCGCGACCCTTGGGATTGGTGGGCTCGTCGACGGCGAGAGGCAGATTCTCGGCAATCATCTTGATGGCCTGCAGTTCGTACATGTCGGACATCACCCAGGCACCCTTGGTGATATAGCCCTCGATGGCGTGGGTGAGGGCATCCATACCGGTGGCGGCGGTGAGGCCCTTGGGGAGCGAATACATCAGTTCGGGATCGACAATGGCAACGGCGGGTATGTCGTTGGGGTCGACACACACCATCTTGGCCTGTCGCTCCTCGTCGATGATGACGTAGTTGATGGTGACCTCGGCACCCGTGCCTGCCGTAGTGGGAAGGGCGATGATGGGCACGCTCTTGTGCTTGGTGGGAGCGCAGCCCTCAAGAGACACGACGTCGGAGAATTCAGGGTTGTTGGCCACAATGCCGATACCCTTGGCGGTGTCCATCGAACTGCCGCCTCCGATGGCTATGATGCAGTCGGCACCGGATGCCTTGAAGGCCTCGACACCCTGCTTCACATTGGTGACGGTGGGGTTGGGCTTGATTTCGGAATAGATGTCGTAGGGGAATCCTGCGGCATCGAGGACGTCGGTGACCATCTTGGTGGTGCCCACCTTGATGAGGCCCTTGTCGGAGCAGACGAGAGCCTTGTGGAGATTCATACGGGAAATGACTTCCGGCAACTCCTTGCGGGCGCCGGCACCGAAGTAGCTGACTTCGTTGAGAATGAAACGCTGGGACATTTTTTGGGGTTAATGGTTAAGGGTTAATGGTTAAGGGTTAAAGAGTCTTATGGGGCCAATTAGCTAATTGGGCCAATAAGGCCAATGGGATTTGTCAATATTCAATGGTTTTCAGGTACAAAGATATGAAAATATCGGAAGATAGGAGCAGATAGGTGACAAATTACGGTCTTTAATCCATAATCTTTGCATATAATCCTCTTTAATTAAACAAATTTTCGTACCTTTGCGCCCGATATTTATGTAATAAACACAAAAAAGACGCTCTGAATATATGAAAAAACAGCTTAGAAGTGCAGTCTGTACGGAAGGACGACGCATGGCAGGAGCCCGCGCCCTGTGGGTGGCAAACGGAATGAAGAGGGAGCAGTTCGGCAAACCCATCATCGCAATTGTCAACTCATTCACACAGTTCGTGCCCGGACACACTCATCTGCATGAGATAGGTCAGATAGTGAAAGCCGAGATAGAGGCCCTGGGATGCTATGCAGCCGAATTCAACACCATCGCCGTGGACGACGGTATCGCCATGGGGCACGACGGTATGCTCTATTCGCTGCCTTCGCGCGACGTGATAGCCGACTCGGTGGAGTATATGGTGAATGCACACAAGGCTGACGCCATGATATGCATCTCGAACTGCGACAAGGTGACGCCAGGCATGCTGATGGCTGCCATGAGGCTCAACATCCCCGCAGTGTTCGTGAGCGGCGGTCCGATGGAAGCCGGTAAGTACAAAGGCGAGAACGCCGACCTCATCACAGCGATGATCAAGGGCGGAGACCCCACCGTGAGCGACGAGGAGCTGGCAGAGGTGGAGCAGTGTGCATGCCCCGGATGCGGTGCGTGCTCGGGTATGTTCACAGCCAACTCGATGAACTCGCTGACGGAGGCTATCGGCCTCTCACTGCCCGGCAACGGCAGCATACTGGCCACACACGTGAACCGCGTGCAGCTCTTCCGCGACGCAGCAAAGCTGATAGTGAAGAACGCCCTGAAATACTACGAAGAGGGCGACGAGAGCGTGCTGCCACGTTCGATAGCCACACGAGAGGCATTCCTCAACGCAATGACGCTCGACATCGCCATGGGAGCAAGCACCAACACCGTGCTGCACCTGCTGGCTGTGGCACAGGAGGGCGAGGTGGAATTCAAGATGCAGGACATCGACCGCCTCTCGCGCAAGGTGCCTTTCCTCTGCAAGCTGGCACCCAACTGGCAGAAATACTCCATCCAGGAGGAGAACCGCGCAGGCGGCATACTCGGCATCCTGGGCGAACTGGCCAAGGGAGGTCTGCTCAATCTCGACTGCAAGAGAGTGAACGGTGCCACACTGGGTGAGGACATAAAGAAATACAGCATCACGGGCGAGAGCATCGATCCCGAGGCAGAGCGCATATACAGAAGCGCGCCCGGCGGCAAGTTCTCCACGAAGATGGGTTCGCAGAACGCACAGTGGGAGACGCTCGACACAGACCGCAGCGAGGGCTGCATCCGTGACATCGAGCATGCCTACACGAAAGACGGCGGTATGGCCGTGCTCTTCGGCAACATAGCACAGGACGGCTGCGTGGTGAAGACCGCAGGTGTGGCTCCCGAGCTGTGGCACTTCGAGGGACCGGCTGTGGTGTTCGACTCACAGGAGGATGCCTGCGAGGGAATACTCGGCGGCAAGGTGAAGAAGGGCGACTGCGTGGTGATCACACACGAGGGCCCCAAGGGAGGACCCGGTATGCAGGAGATGCTGTATCCCACGAGCTACATCAAATCGATGCACATGGGTAAGGAATGCGCCCTCATCACAGACGGACGCTTCTCCGGCGGCACGTCGGGACTCTCCATCGGACATATCTCACCGGAGGCTGCCAGCGGAGGCAATATCGGCAAGATAAAAGACGGCGACATCATCGTCATCGATATCCCAAGCCGCTCAATCAACGTGAAGCTCTCCGACGAGGAACTCGCTGCACGTCCGCAGCAGCCCCTGAAGAGAAACCGCGTGGTGTCGAAGGCACTCCGTGCGTATGCTCAGAGTGTTGCATCGGCAGACAAGGGCGGAGTGAGAATCATTGATTAGTTTAGAGTTTAGAGGCAGTTTAGAGTTTAGGGTTTAAAGTTTAGGCTTAAAAATATAATGGCAGAAAAGGTAACAGGTGCAGAGGCATTGATGCTTTCGCTGAAGAATGAAGGCGTAACCACCATATTCGGTTATCCGGGCGGTTCGATAATGCCCACCTATGATGCTCTCTACGACTACACAAGAGGAGAGAAGAAAAGTTTTGAACACGTGCTGGTGCGCCACGAACAGGCCGCAACACACGCAGCAGAAGGTTTTGCGCGAGTGAGCGGCAAAGTGGGTGTGACGCTGGTGACATCGGGTCCCGGTGTGACAAACACGCTGACAGGTGTGGCTGACGCTATGATGGACTCGACGCCCATTGTGGTGATAGCCGGACAGGTGGGCACTGCGGTGCTCGGAAGCGATGCCTTTCAGGAGGTGGACCTCGTGAGCGTGGCACAGCCCATCACAAAATGGACATACCAGATACGACGTGCGGAAGATGTGGCATGGGCTGTGAGCCGTGCTTTCTATATCGCAAGGTCGGGCAGACCCGGTCCTGTGGTGCTCGACTTCACAAAGAACGCACAGACGGATCTCGTGGAATACAAGCCGGCCAACGTGGACTTCATACGTTCATACGTGCCTTCTCCCGAACCGAAGGAAGAAGCCATCAAGGCAGCAGCCGAACTCATCAACAGCGCAAAGAAACCCATGGCGCTGGTGGGACAGGGTGTGGAGCTGGGTAATGCCCAGGAGGAACTCAAGGCATTCCTCGAGAAGGCCGACATTCCCGCAGGACGTACGATGCTGGGACTCTCCGCTCTGCCTTCCAACCACAAGCTCAATATGGGTATGCTCGGTATGCACGGCAGCTACAGCGTGAATATCAAGGAGCAGGAGGCCGATGTGATTATCGCAGTCGGCATGCGCTTCTCCGACCGTGTGACGGGCAATCTGAGCAAGTATGCCAAGCAGGCCAAGATAATACATCTGGACATCGACGCCTCCGAGATAGACAAGAACGTGAAGACGACGGTGGCCGTAGTGGGCGACTGCAAGAAGACGCTGCCCGCCATCACGGCGCTGCTGAAGGAAGCTGATCACACGGAGTGGAAGGAATCGTTCCAGCCGCTGCGTCAGCAGGAGATAGACCGCGTGATAACACCTGCAACGAAGCCTACGAGCGGTCCGCTGCTCATGGGTGAGGTGGCACACGCTGTGGCAAAGGCCACCAATTCGGAATCCATACTGGTGACCGACGTGGGACAGAACCAGCTGATGTCGGTGCGCTACTACAAATTCCACAAGCCCCGCTCAATAGCCACTTCCGGCGGTATGGGTACGATGGGATACGGACTGCCCGCTGCAATGGGGGCCACATACGGAGCTCCCGACCGCACGGTATGCTGCTTCATGGGCGACGGCGGTCTGCAGATGATGATACAGGAGTTCGGCACCATCATGGAATACCAGATTCCCGTGAAGATGATACTGCTCAACAACAACTATCTGGGCAATGTGCGTCAGTGGCAGGATATGTTCTTCAACCACAAGCGCTCGTTCACTCCTATGGTGAATCCCGACTTCGGCAAGGTGGCTGAGGCCTACAACATTCCCCACCGCATCGTGAAGGACAGGGCAGAACTGCAGGATGCCATTCAGGAGATGCTCAACACGAAGGGAGCCTTCTTCCTGGAGGCTGTGATAAAGCCCGACGCCAACGTGGAACCCATGACGGCACCCGGACGTGCTGTGGATGAAATGCAACTTAACGTAGAATGCTGATGGAAACGAAACTATATACCCTCATCATATATTCAGAGAACTTCGCTGGTATATTGAACCAAATCACAGCCGTGTTTACACGCCGTCAGGTGAACATCGAGAGCCTCAATGTGTGCGCCTCGTCCACTCCCGGTGTGCACAAATACACCATCACGTGCTTCTGCACGGAGGAGATGGTGGTGACGCTGTGCAAGCAGATGGAAAAGAAAATCGACGTGTTGCAGGCTCACTACTTCACCGACGAGGAGATATTCATCATGGAGGCCTGTCTGCTGAAGATAAGCACAGAAGGTCTGCTGCAGAATCCCGCAGCCAGCAAGGCTGTGCGCCGTCACGGAGCCCGTATCGTGGAGGTGAACCCCACATTCAGCATCGTGGAGAAGAAGGGACTCACGGAGGATATCCTCTCTCTCTTCGAGGCACTCAACGAGATGGGTATCGTGAGACAGTTCGTACGCTCGGGACGTATCGCCGTGACACGCGACTGCATAGAACATCTCGACCAGTATCTGGAGCAGCGCGAAATGAATAAATAAGCAGACATGGAGAAGATAGATTCTCATAAGGTGTATGTCGAACCCTTCCACGTGGACTTCACGGGGAGGATATTCATGGGTGTGCTGGGCAACCATCTGCTCAACGCAGCCGGCAACCACTCCACACGGCGCGGGTGGGGCATCGGAGCGCTGAACGAGACACAGCACACGTGGGTGCTCTCGCGTCTGTCGATAGAGATGACGGAGATGCCGCGCAACTATGAGAACATAGAGATACGCACGTGGGTGGAGAGCGTGATGAAGCTGTTCACCAACCGTAACTTCTCCATCCTGCGCGAAGACGGCACACCGATGGGATATGCGCGCAGCGTGTGGGCGATGATAGATATCGACACGCGCAAGCCGTGCGACCTGTTGACACTCTACGACGGAGACATCCTGCGCTATGTGGTGAGCGAGGAGGAAAACGTATGCCCGATAGAGGGGCACGGACGCTTCCGTTTCAACAACGCCGCTCTGGTGCGCACCATACAGCCGCAGTACAGCGACATCGATATCAACGGTCACGTCAACTCCATAAAATATGTGGAACACATTCTGAATCTCTTCCCTCTGCAGCAGTTTGAGAAGGGTATCAGGCGCTTCGAGATTGCATACAAGACAGAGGCCAGAATGGGCGACGAACTCTCGTTCTACGTTCAGGAAGGAGAGCACGGAGAGAAGGACGTGGAGGTGAAGAAAGCTGACGGCAGCGTGGTGTGCCAGTCGAGGATTATCTTCTTTGAATAAGAAATACAAACGAGAATATATAAAGTAAACAATAACCAAACCATTAAAAAAGAAAGACAATGGCAAAAATGAATTTTGGCGGCGTTATCGAGGAAGTGATGACCCGCGAGGAGTTTCCTCTCGAGAAGGCTCGTGAGGTGTTGAAGGACGAGACGATTGCCGTAATCGGTTACGGTGTGCAGGGTCCCGGTCAGGCTTGCAACCTGCGCGACAACGGTTTCAATGTAATCGTAGGTCAGCGTCAGGGTAAGACCTACGACAAGGCTGTTGCTGACGGCTGGAAGCCGGGTGAGACACTCTTCTCTATCGAGGAGGCTGCCACAAAGGGTACCATCGTTATGTGTCTGCTCTCTGACGCAGCTGTGATGAGCGTATGGCCCACACTGCAGAAGTGCCTGCAGCCCGGAAACGCTCTGTATTTCTCTCACGGTTTCGCTATCACTTGGAACGACCGCACAGGTTGTGTTCCCCAGAAGGACATCGATGTTATCATGGTGGCTCCCAAGGGTTCCGGCACATCACTGCGCACCATGTTCCTTGAGGGTCGCGGTCTGAACAGCTCATACGCTGTATATCAGGACTACACCGGCAAGGCTCTCGAGCGCACTCTGGCTCTGGGTATCGGTATCGGTAGCGGTTATCTCTTCGAGACAACATTCCAGCGCGAGGCTACCTCCGACCTCACCGGTGAGCGCGGTTCTCTGATGGGTGCTATCCAGGGTCTGCTCCTGGCTCAGTACGAGGTGCTGCGTGAGAACGGTCACACTCCCTCTGAGGCTTTCAACGAGACCGTTGAGGAGCTGACACAGTCGCTGATGCCTCTCTTCGCTGCCAAGGGTATGGACTGGATGTATGCCAACTGCTCTACTACAGCACAGCGCGGTGCCCTCGACTGGATGGGCCCCTTCCACGATGCTATCAAGCCCGTTGTGGAGAAGCTCTATGCCAGCGTGAAGAGCGGCAACGAGGCTCAGATATCTATCGATGCAAACTCCAAGCCCGACTACCGTGTAGGTCTGGAGAAGGAACTCAAGGCTCTCCACGAGAGCGAGATGTGGCGCACCGCTGAGGTGGTTCGCAAGCTCCGTCCTGAGAACAACTAATCAATCACAAGCAGGAGAGCGCTGCTCAGAAACGTGTGGCGCTCTCCACTTTTTTAATCATTTCCACCATGAAAGTAGCACTTCTTCAATCAGATGTTTTGTGGGCGAAGCCCGAGAATAACAGACAGCACTTCGGAGAGATGATGCGTCGTACCGATGCTGATCTGTATGTGATGCCTGAGATGTTTGATACCGGTTTTGTTATAGAACCGGAAGACAGCTTGTCGCCAAATTGGAGCGCAGAGACGCTTGCCTGGATGAAACGTATGGCAGAAGAGCGCAAAGCGGCTGTGTGTGGAAGTGTGGCAACGAGGGTGGTGGAAGACGGTGTGGCACAATGGCGCAACCGTATGTACTTCGTCCGTCCGGAGGCAGAAGGGGGAGTGACGTATTACGATAAGCACCATCTCTTCGAATACGGCGGCGAGACAATGTCGTACACTTCGGGAAAGGAGCGTGTCATCGTGGAATGGAGAGGTGTGCGTTTCCTGCTTCAAGTGTGTTTCGACCTGCGTTTCCCGATGTGGGGACGCTGTATGGACGACTACGATTGCATCATCTATGCGGCTTCGTGGCCGAACAAGCGACAGCATGCATGGGATATCCTGTTGCAGGCACGCGCGATGGAAAACCAAAGCTACGTGCTCGGTGTGAACAGAATAGGCAACGATCCCGTGTGTGAATACGACGGAGGTACGGTGGTGGTATATCCCTACGGAAATGTGATAGCAGCAGCGCCTACGGGAAGCGAATCCGTTGTGACGGCAGAGTTTGATATGGGGAAGCTCCGCACGTTCAGGGAGAAGTTCCCCGTGTTGAAAGACAGAGATTTTTAAGGGGGAGGCTTAGTTCCTTTTCAGAAACTTTTCGTGTGTGATGCAGGGAGGAAGTTCCTCTGCGTAGTGCGACACCATGATGAGTGTCTTATTGCAGTCCAGCATATATTCATCAATGATTTGCTGCACCATCAGGCAGCGTCCCAAATCAAGTCCGTGAAGCGGTTCGTCGAGAATGAGCAAATCCGGCTGCTTCACAAAAGCTCTTGCCAGAAGACATAGACGCTGCTCTCCGCTGGAGAGTTTCAGGAATGTGCGCGAGGCAATGGCTTCAATGCCGAAACGTTTCATCCACACGAGACATTTCTCGCGCTCGGAGGCTGTGGGACGGTGATAGAGTCCCACTGAGTCGGAGAGTCCGGAGGCAACGATGTCGATAGCGGGTATATCCTTCTGATAGGCACGATGGAGCTCCGGAGAGACATAGCCGATTCTCTTCTTTATATCCCAGATGCTTTCGCCCGTGCCCCGTTTGCGTCCGAAGAGTGAGATGTCGCAGGCATATCCCTGTGGGTTGTCGGCAGTGACGAGGGATAGGAGAGTGCTTTTCCCCGCACCGTTCTCACCTCGCAGAGCCCAGCGTTCACCTTGTCGCACCACCCAGTTGAGATTCTTCAGTATGGTGCGTTCCCCATATCGTATGGTGACGTCTGTGAAACGCAGTATCTCGGGTTGCGACACCTGTGTCTCGCACGATGTCACACCCGTAGTGAATTCGTGTGACGATGTCTCTCGCCAATGTTTGCGCGGGCTGTATTCCTCGCGACGTATCATCGGGAGCACATCCAATCCTTCCACCGGTACGATATGTGTAACGAAATGAGGTATCATATCGTCCCTTGAGAGAATGAGCACGCAGAGCAACCGACACTCCTTAATCATCGTTTCGAAGAGACCCGTGAGCAGGTCTCTTGCCTCTGCGTCAAGTCCGATATACGGATTGTCCATCACGAGAACGTGCGGAGCGGTGAGAAGCACGCGTGTCAGTTGGAATTTTCGCAGTTCGCCGCTGGAGATACTGATGATATATTCATCCAGCAGCGACTCCATGTGGAACATGCTGTAGAGGCGCTGCCTCAGTCCCGGTACTGCTTCCGGAATCTTGGAGAGCAGTTGTCCCACGGTGGGTGTGTTCTCGTCTATATCATGTTGGTTCCAGCGCTGCTGCAGATAATACGTGCCGTCGCTTTCTCCGTAGCTGTCGCGGAAGGTGATATATTTCAGATTATCGGAAATGAGGGGGCGTGGTGTCTGCGAAAAATCGTAGTGCACCTCGTTGAGCAGGAGAGGATAGTGTCCCGTCAGTATTTCCACCAGACGGGTCTTGCCGGCAGCATTGTCGCCCACAACGGCAATCTGCATTCCATCGTCGATGGTGAGACTTACGGGCGCATTCATGCGCCATTCCGGGTTTCTCACCACGCCCTCTTCAATCCGAATAATGCTCATTTTATTCCCAGTAAAGTATCTGACGGTTTATCTTCCACTTGTGGTCCTTGGGGAAGTCGTCGCCTTCCCATGCTTTCTTGCTGGTCCACTTTTCTGCGGGCGCTGTCCAGAAATCATCGTTCTCCGGCAAACCGAGCGGCATGAACGACAGCGATGTCATATAGAGGCTGCCGTTGTTGGTATACCAGTCGGCCACGTTGGGATGACTGCCCACGAATCCGATAGTGAGATATCCGTCCTTTGTGAAGTTGCTTTCACCCTTGCCGTCGAACATACGGTGCATTACGGCTGTGAGAGCGGCTCTCACTTGTCCGTTGTGCAGTTCCTCGGGCAATTGCTTGCGCCATGCGAGCTGAGCCAAAGGCTGCATTGTGGCCATACGGTATGGGATACTGCGGCCGAATACGGGGAATGTGCCTTCCGGAGAAATAAGGCGCTCGAGTATGACACCGAACTTCTGCATTCTCTTCAGCGCTGCTGCATATCGGTAGTTGGCACCCTCGTTTCTGTCCGTTGTGGGGACGTATGTTCTCACGGTCCAGCTGTCGTTGCCTCTCACTTGGCGTATCATTTCCAGACATTCCACATACATGGGCTGGATGACGTATGAGTTGTAGTAGTCGAAAGCAAACGAAGGACCGTCGGAATACCATCCGTCGCCTACGTACCACTCCTCGATTTTCTCCATTGCGCGATGTATTCTGAACCAGTCGGCATCGCCGCCTGCCTTAGCGATGAAGCATTCCTCCATAGCGGAGAAGAGCAGCCAGTTGGTGTAGCAGGGGTCATAGCGTCTCAGTCCCTGGAATTCTTTGATATAACGTGCCTTCGTCAGAGAGTCGAGACGCATCCAGATGCCGTCCCATCCTCTGTAGAGCGACTCAGCCACATAGGCGCCGTCCACCAATGTCTGGCCACCGCTCTTCCATCCGAGATAGTCGGGACTCTCGGGATCTACGGCATTGGCGTAGGCCTTGATTGCCCAATCACGCAACTGAGCTCTCATCTTGCCTTCTGCTGTATCGTCATCGGGAAGATTGAGCCAGGGAGCGATGCCGGCCATCAGACGGCCGAAGCATTCCATATAGGCCACTTTCTTGTCGCGATTGTCCCAGGTGGGAGAGAGTTCCAGTTGCATGTTCTTCTGCAGTTCTCCCTTTGCCATATTCTCCAGCACAGGAGCTGCCATGCGATAGGCGAGAGCCGCCCAGTATTCACGGTCGGTCTGCTGGCGCTCGTTCTTCTTGCCCTTTGCGTTTACGGCAAAGACAGCCATCCAAAGACTGAGGATGACGATAAGTGTTTTTTTCATAATATATTCAGGTTATGGGTTAATAATGACAATGTTGTGTTATTCTGTCATTTCTCCTTCGATAGTCAGACGCACCACTTCCGTATTTGCGTTGCAGCGTACTGTGACAGTTTTTGTGAAGCGACCGTAGGGGCGTCCCTGTCCGTTGTACGTTACATCGATAGTGCCGCTCTCACCCGGTTTGATAGGTGTCTTTGGAAAAACTGGAGTTGTGCATCCGCAGGAAGCAAATGCCTGATTGATGATGAGAGGTGCTGTGCCCACATTCTTGAACTTGAAAGCGCAGGTGCGCACGGCTTCCTTCTCGCTGAATGTTCCGAGATTCAATTTCTGTGTCTCGAACTCGATTTCTGCATACTTCTCTTCGCCTCTCATGTTTGTCACGAAGAGCACCATTCCTAACAGAAACAATAAAATTTTTTTCATAGTTTTCCTAATATTTTATCTAATACCCAGTTGACCGAAGTGGCCATCTGCAAATCTTCTTTACATGTTGCTGTTCCCCGCAATGCTCCCACCACCTTTTCTATCAGAGGCAGTTGCACGTGAGGAGGGTTTGCTATAGTAATTTCTTCCTTTCCTCTTTCTGTGTAGAGTGATATGGGTTTGTATGTGAATACGGAGAAAGCGAGTCTTCCTTTGTCTCCGCTGAGTGCTATTCTGTCCACTTTTGCCGATTCGTCTGCCACGAAGCACCAGCTGCCGCTTCCCACCAGTCCGTGCTGGAACTGGAACGTTGCAGCCACAGTGTCTTCCGTAGCATACAGCCCGCCTCGGTTTGCCGTTACTCCCTGTGCTCTCACTATCGGTCCGAAGCACATCTGCAGGAGATCTATCTGGTGTGGTGCCAGGTCGTAGAAATATCCTCCTCCGGCAATGTCGCGCTGCACTCTCCAGGGGAGATTCGTACGGTCGTAGTCGAGATCTCTCGGCGGACAGGCGAAACGTATCTGGCAGGTGAGTATCTTACCGATTTCTCCGCTGTCCACCAGTTCCTTCACTTTCCGGAAGTAGGGGAGCTCGCGCCTGTAGTATGCCACGTAGCAGGGAATACCTGTTTCCTGACTCACGCGATTCACACGCTGGCAATCAACGTAGGATGCTGCCAGAGGTTTCTCCACATACACGGGCTTGCCTGCCTTCATTGCCATGATGGCGTATGTGGCGTGCGACGACGGCGGTGTGGCGATATATACGGCATTCACATCGGGGTCGCAGATGAGTTCCTGAGCGTTGTCGTACCATTTCTCCACATTGTGCCGGGAGGCATAGTCGCGCGCTTTTTCAGGATTTCTCGACATCACGGCCACCACTTGCGAATGGTCCACCAGCGAGAATGCCGGTCCGCTCTTCCGCTCCGTCACCTCGCCGCATCCGACGAATCCCCAGCGTATGTCTCTTATGTTGTTCATATTGTCAGTCAAAGAAATTCCACGACAGACCGAAATTGATCGTCATAGGGTTGATGGGATAGTGTGGAGCCAGATACATTCTTCCGTGCCCCGCGTTCACGTGAGCGGCAGCCACATAGATGCGGCATCTCTTGAGATGCAGGTTAACGTATGCGTTCACGATGGGGTAGGCTCCTATCTTTATCGGTCCGTTGTCGTAGTCCTGCACGGCAAACTGTCCTATTGCCGTTGCGTAGTCGGGTGCGTAGTATTTCGTGAAGAAGCGGATGTCGCCTCCCAGCTGCACTCTCAGCACCTTGGCAATCCTGAAGAGCAGATAGAGATTGGAGTAGCAGTTGAGCTGGGGCAGTGGCAGCACTTCCGAGTCGGTGCTCTTCTGCCACGTGATTTCGTTCTCCCAATGCAGGGGACCGGCCACGAGGTCCTGACACAGCTGCAACATGAACACCTGTACGCTGCCGCTGTTCTGCCTCACCACCACGTCGTGCTTGTAGTCGCCCGGAATGAGGCTGCCTTGCTGTTTGCCGTCCTTGAGCGTATTATTCATCGCGTAGTAGGTGTAGTTGGTGAGATTGTTCCATCCGAATCTTATCTTTGTGCGCGTGCGCTTGTTCGAGAGCTCTGCCATCAGTCGTGTGCGGAACTCCTTCGAGAGGTCGTTGTCCCACCACGCAAACTGCGTATGTGTCTCTTCCATCCAGAGACTCGGCTTGCGGTTCTCCACAACAGCCGTTGCCTTGAACTCCATTGTGTCCCGTCGTCCCAGGGGAATGTTGAAATCCAGATCTGCTGCGGCCCTGAAGTCTCCCACAGCGTGTCCTGCAAGCCACACTTCGCCTTCCGCACCGTAGTGGTAGATGTCTCCCTGCCGTTTGCTTATCTGTCCGCCCACGGAGAATTTGTTGCGTGTCCTGCCCGTATAGGTGGTATCAAGCGCGGCGACGACGTATTTCTGTTTCTGTATGAGCAGTTCGTGTGTGGCAAAGAGTGTGATGCCGAACTTCGCCCATTTGTTGAAACCCTCCCGCATACTCACTCCCAGTGTGTTGCGGAACGAGCGCATCGCCTGTCTGTCGTCGTGCTCATCGGGTTCTCCGTAGTAGTTGTGAGTGTAGTATTCCTGTGTGGAACGCGAGCTGGAGTAGTAGTCGTGCGTCATATTCTGGATGTCCAGCGTGTGGATGAAACTCATCACGGGCACAAACTCCTGTTCGTATTCTATACCTGCCTCCCAGGCACGTTTCAGGCTGTCGAGAGTGACAGAGAGTCTCAGCGTGTCGGCCATCACCACGTTGCGTACAGAGTCTCCCAGTTGCACCAGCAGGAGGGAGTCTGCCGGCATCTTGGGCTTCAAGGAGTCGGGCATCTCGATTCTTTTGTAGTATCCCGTATTGTAGCGATGCGAGAGATAGTAGCGCTGGTCGTAGTTGGAGTAGAAGTTGTTAGCCAGGTTCACAGGTATGTCGTCGCTGCTGTACGACTGCGGGAACGACTGCGGATTCTCAATGTAGTCGTCGTTCTCTATACCGCCGTTCACCGCATGTTTTATGCGGTCGGCCTGGAAGTAGGCGTGCGCAGAGTATTTCTCTCCTCTGTAGTATCCGTAGAGACATCCTCCGAAGGAGCTTATCTGCGACTGCACGTAGTAGCCTCTGCCGTAGTCGTAGTCTATCTTGAAACCGATGCCGGCCTTCTTGTTAATGTTGCTTGCGAAATAGGCTCTCACGCGGTCTTCTCCCGTCTGCTTGTTGCCGCAGGAGTGATAGGCCAGATTGGTCATCGGCGACTTGGTGTTCGTGAAGCGGAAGTCGAAGAGTCCGCCCAGGAAGAAGTCGTAGGGAGAGAGCGTTTCGAAGTCCCTCTGCGTCCTTCTGTCGAAGAAGATACGGTTGAGACGCGGGCTGCCCGTGTTGCCCAGGAACGAATAGTCGCCCGTCATTCCGTCGGTGAATCTCCAGTTCTGGAAGTTGTTCACCACGGTGTCCGTATTCTCAGCCGGTATCACTTCGCCGAGCCTCTCGTCGATGGTCCACATGAACTGTCCCCAGGGCACCACTCTGTTCTTGGTGTGTCCGGTTGAGTCACGTCCCCAAATCCCGTTTCCCTTTTCCGTCTGCAGGGCGTTGGCCAGCTTTTGCTGCTGGAACGAGTCGTACATCTGCGACCTCGCCGTCAGGGGCAGCATTGCCAGCAGCAGGGCTGCTAACCTTATGTATATAATATGTCTGGTGCTTTTTGTCACTTTATTCCTCCGTGATGAACTTTCTCTTCTTCACCTCGACGGGCTTTTCCTGCTTCTTGGCTTCTTCCTGCTTGGCTTCGTCCTCGAAGAAGTCCATCATCTTGTCGAAGATTTTCTCCACGCGCTCGCAGGTTCTGTAGCGGAACTTGCCGCTGCCCTTTGCCAGTTTTGTCTTCTTCTTGTTGAGTCCGTGGGCGTCGTCAATCCATTCCTCAGCCACATAGACGGTGCCTTCTTCGCCCGTGGGCTTGTTTTCATCATCTATCTTCTCGTCGTAGAGGTAGCTGATCTGGTTGATTTTCATCGTCACCTTGTTGCCCTCCACCTTTGCTGTCACGGTGTAGCGGAAACGTGTGGCATCCAGATATGCGAATGCTCTCTTGAACACCATCCATTCCTCCACGCGGGCCACCATTGTGCCGTCTTCCTTGCCGTCGTCCACGAGACGTGTTCTGGGGCCTTCGATACCGCCTCCCACGAGTGTCGTCTTGATGTATCCCAGCACGAGAGAGCGTATCTGTGCCTCTTCCATACCCTTGATGGAGAACGTCTTGGTGAAGGTCACGATACCGTTTTCCTCCACTACGGCTCCGGCCAGATACTTGGTGTAGTCAATCTTGTCTGTCTTGTTCTTTGCCCCGAAACTCATCAGGGAGCACACTGCACACAGCAGCACAATTGCAAATCTTTTCATGTCTGTTATGTTTTTCATTTTATTCATATCTTATTGCTTCGATGGGATCCATCAGGGCAGCCTTCCTTGCGGGCACGTAGCCGAAGATGAGACCGATGCAGGCGCACACTCCGAACGACAGCAGCACGCTCCACAGGGGCACGCTTGCGGGCAGCGACATCAGCATTGCCACCCAGCTGCCCAGATATCCCACTCCGATGCCTATCAGTCCTCCCGTCAGGGATATTATGATACTCTCGAAGAGGAACTGTCTCGAGATGTCCCTTCCTCTGGCTCCCACGCTCATTCTCAGTCCTATCTCCTTCGTTCTCTCCGTCACGCTCACGAGCATGATGTTCATGATGCCGATACCGGCCACCAGGAGCGAGAATGCTGCAGCCACCACGAGTATCAGCGTCACGGTGTCCATCGTGGTGGTCATCGTCTCCATGATTTCCTGCTGTGAACGTATGGTGAAGTCGTCGTCCGCTCCGTCCTTTATCTTGTGGTTGGCACGCAGCAGCTGTGTGAGTTCGTTGATGGCCTTCTCGCTCATTTCCTCCGAGAGTGCGCTCACGTTGATGGTGGAGAAGTAGTTCTGTGCAGCCAGTCGCTTCATCACGGTGGTGTAGGGGGCTATCATCAGGTTGTCCTGGTCCATACCCCAGTTGTTGTATCCTTTGCTCTTGAGCACTCCCACCACTCTGAAGGGTATGTTCTTGAAGCGTATCGTGCGTCCTATGGGGTTCTGCCCGTCGGGGAAGAGTTCGTCCGCTACGGTCTTGCCTATGATGCACACCTTAGTGTTCTTCCTCACGTCTTCGTCCGTGAAGCTGTCGCCTTCCTGCACCTTCCACAGTCTGATGCTCAGATATTCCGGCGAGACTCCGTAGACGGTTGTCACCGTGTTGTTGTTGCCGTTCACCACCTGTCCGCTCTGCGACACTTCCGGAGATACGTGCTGCACGTATTTCAGTCCCGAGAGCATACTCTCGTAGTCGGACATCTTCAGCGTCTGCATTGCGCTGGGGTCCTGTCTCACGCCGCCTCTCGTGTCGGCTCCCGGACGTATCGTGATGACGTTGGAACCCATCTTGGATATCTCCTTGCGGATGCTCTCCTTGGAGCCCTGTCCGATGGCCATCATGATGATTACGGCTGCCACACCGATGATGATACCCAGTGTGGAGAGCAGTGTTCTGCTCTTGTTGCTCAGTATGGCTGTTATCGCCACTCGTATGAGATTTGTAAAACTCATGTTGTCTTTTTTCCCGTTTTATTTATCAGTCGTCCTGCGGCTTGGGCAGTGCAGCCAGCGCCTCTGCGGCATCCAGTATGTTGGTGTTCTCCACATCCTCCCTTATCTTGCCGTCGCGCAGCGTGATGTTTCTTGAGGAGTACTGTGCTATCTCGGGGTTGTGCGTCACGAAGATTATCGTGCGTCCTTCCCTGTGCAGCTTCTGGAAGAGCACCAGCATCTCGAAGCTCGTCCTCGTGTCCAGATTACCCGTAGCCTCGTCGGCCAGTATCACGGCGGGATTGTTCACCAGCGCCCTCGCTATCGCTACGCGCTGCATCTGTCCGCCCGACATCTGGTTGCTCTTGTGCTCCAGACGGTCGCCCAGTCCCACGGCCTGCAGAGCCTTGATGGCTGCCTCGCGGCGCTGCTTGGCAGAGTAGGTGGTGTTGTACATCAGGGGCAGCTCCACGTTCTCCACAGCTGTCGTCTTTGCCAGCAGGTTGTAGTTCTGGAAGACGAAACCGATTTTCCTGTTTCTCAGCACGGCCCTCTGCGAGCGTTTCATGTTCTTCACGGGGGTGCCGTCCAGATAGTATTCTCCCGAGGTGGGTGTGTCGAGGCATCCCAGCTGGTTGAGCAGCGTGCTCTTGCCCGAGCCCGATGTGCCCATGATGGTGACGAATTCGCCCTCGTATATCTTGAAGCTGACGCCTCGCAGAGCGTGCACCGTCTCGCTTCCCACCTGGAAGTTGCGCTTCACGTCACGGAGCTCGATGACTACTTTCTTTTCCATCACCTTATTTCTTGGTATTCTTCTTGTTATCTCTGTTTCTCGGGCGCGGCATGAAGGGGTTTGTCACTTCTTCCTCTTCTTCTTCCACCTCTCCGGCCGACACGTCGGTGATGACTGTCATCCCTTCGTTCACTCCCGACTTCACCTCGGTGAGCATACCGTTTGTTGTGCCGGTCTCCACGATGTATGCCTTCAGTTCGGGTCCTTCCTTCACCCACACTTTGGCTCCCTGTGCGGGATTGTCCACTATTGTCTCACCCTCGTTGAGCATAGCCTCCGAGGGGTGGAATCTCAGCGCCTTGCTGGGCACGGCGATGGCATCCTTCAGTTCCAGTGTGTATATTGTCACGTTGGCTGTGAGTCCGGGCTTCAGTTTGAGGTCGTCGTTGGAAGCCGTTATCACCACTTCGTATGTCACCACGTTGCTCGTTGTCGTGGGTTCCAGGCGCACCTGTGCCACTTTGCCCTCGAACACGTCGTTGGGGAATGCGTCCACCGTGAATGTCACTCTCTGTCCTTCCTTCACTTCGCCTATGTCGGCCTCATCCACGTTGGCCACTACGCGCATCTGTGTGAGGTCCTGTGCGATGGTGAAGAGAGTGGGGGTGTTGAAGCTGGATGCCACGGTCTGTCCCTGTTCCACTTCCTTCTTGATGACGATGCCGTCGATGGGGCTTGTGATGGTGGCGTAGCCGAGGTTCGTCTCAGCCTTCTTCACGTTCTCCACGCGCTGCACCATAGCTTCCTTGGCCTGTTCGTAGGAGAGCTTTGCCTTGTCATAGTCGTTGGTGCTCACGAGTCCCTTCTCGTAGAGCGTCTTGATGCGGTCGTAGTTCAGCTGCTGGTATGCCAGATCGCTCTGTGCGCTCTTCTGCATGGCCCGTGCGCTGGCCAGTTCCGACATCAGGTTGGTGCGGTCCAGTTCGGCAATCACCTGTCCGGCCTTCACCGTGCTGTTGTAGTCCACATACAGTCGGCTCACGATGCCGCTCACCTGCGTACCCACGTCCACTTTTGTCACGGGTTCGATGGTACCTGTTGCCGTCACGCTTGTGGTGATGTCCATCCGTCGCACCTCTTGTGTGGTGTAGGTGAACTCGGGCCCTTTGTTGCAACTGCTCGCGAGCATTGCTCCGGCAGCCAATATGAGAAATATCTTTTTCATTGTCAGTCTTTAACCTTTCAATTATCAATTATCAATTGTCAATTATCAATTACAAGCCGATAACTTCCCCTTTATAGAACTTCAGCAAAGCGACGTTGAGTATGGTGTTGTATTTGCTCTCCAGCTTGTCGCGCTCTGCTGTCAGCATCTGGTCTCTTGCTTCCAGCACGTCCACCACGTTCTTCAGTCCGTTGCGGAACTGCTCGTCCACCAGTTCGTAGCTCTCCGCCTGGCTCTTCACCTTTGTCTGTGCGCTCACGAATTTCTGCTGGTTGCTCGTTGCGTTCAGCCAGAACTGCTCTATGTTGCTCGACAGCGTCTTCTTCTTGTCCTCCAGATCGAGGTTTGCTGTCGTTATCTGGTAGCGTGCCTTTTCCTTGGCCGTCGAGGTGCGTCGCTGGTCCCACAGGGGCACACTTATGTTGAGTCCTGCGTTCATGGCGAAGTTGTTTCTCAACTGGTCGCCGTAGCTCTGCGTTGTTGCCGTGTTGTGCGAGTCGCCCACGCTGGCTCCGAGGGAGATGGTGGGGAAGTAGCCTCTGCGTGCGATGTCGTATTGCAGCTGTGCCTGCTCCACGGTGAGTTCAGCGCCCTTTATTTCGGGCCTGGTGGCAAGTGCTTCGGCATACACCTCCTGTGCGGACGGTATGACGACCATTGCTGCATCGTCGTCGGGCACGTCGCTCTCCACGTCGAATTCCGTGTTCATGTCCAGCTGCAGCAGACGCTTGAGCTGGCGCTTGTAGTTGGCTATCTGTGTCTCCGATGCCACCACGTTGTAGTCGGCGGCGGCTTTCTGTGCCTCCAGCTGCACCACGTCGGCTCTTGCCATCTGTCCCTGCTGCTGCATTTCCTTGCCGCGCTCCCATTGGGTGTTGGCTGTCCCGGCCAGGCGCTCGTTCACCTTCTTGGCTTCCTTCGCGAAGAGTATCTGCACGTAGAGCTGCGTTATCTGCTCCTGTATGCTCACCTCCGAGGCCTCTGTGGTCTGTACGGCAATCTTGTTGCTCACTTTCTGTTTCTCCACGTTCTTGTAGTTGACACCTCCGTCCCAGATGGTCCAGTTCATCGACAGGTTGTAGCTGCCGTTGCCCACCACCTTGTTTGCGCTTGCCGTCACCTGTCCGTCCACAGTGCGTGCCTCTGCCGTTTGCTGCAGGGGTCGGTACGTCATGTTCTGCGATGTGGAGAAGGTGAGCGAGGGCCACAGCTGACTCTTGTACTGTGTCAGGCTGCTTTCGCCTGTCTCCTCGGCCACTCTGTTCTTGTTGATGGTGATGTTGTTCTCCAGTGCGTAGTCGAGGCACTGCTGCAGGTTCCACGTTTCCGCTTTCGCTTGTGTGCTCCACGCGCAGAGGAGTCCCACCGCCATTGCCGCGTATTTCTTCATCTCTGTTCTGTTGTATTGATTATCTCTTATTTCTGCTCCAGCAGACTGCTCATCCTGGCGATGTACTTGCCGAGGATGTCGAATTCGAGGTTCACTGTGGTTCCCTTGCGTATGCTGTGGAAGTTGGTGTTCTCGTAGGTGTAGGGTATGATGCACACCTGAAAGGTGTCCTCTGTGGGGCGGCACACGGTGAGCGACACGCCGTTCACCGTCACGCTGCCTTTGTCCACGCAGAAGTATCCTCGCTCCACCATCTCACGCGATGTCTTGTAGCGGAAGGTGAACTGGTAGCTGCCGTCCTGTTCCTCCACATCGGTGCACGTTGCCGTTTCGTCCACGTGTCCCTGCACGATATGTCCGTCCAACCGTCCGTTCATCACCATCGAGCGCTCCACGTTCACTTCGTCGCCCGTGCGGAGCTCTCCCAGATTGGAGCGCTCCAGCGTCTCGCGCATTGCCGTCACGGTGTAGCAGGGGCCCTCGGGCCGTTCTTCCATTCTCACCACCGTCAGACACACTCCGTTGTGTGCCACCGACTGGTCTATGCTCAGTTCCCCTGCGAAGCTGCATGTCAGCGTCAGATGCACATTGCCTCCGTCCTGCTCGATGCCCACCACTCTGGCTGTTTCTTCCACTATACCTGAAAACATATATCTTTTACTCTTATTTTATAGTTATTTTCGCGGCAAAGTTACGAAAAATTCTTCTTATACCGAAAAAATATTGCCGCAGCTGTGGTCTAACTCTCGTTTTTTTCTTACCTTTGCGGCGTTTTTGGATGGTCCGGTAGCTCAGCTGGATAGAGCAACAGCCTTCTAAGCTGTGGGTCCCGGGTTCGAATCCCGGCCGGATCACTTCCCAAAAGCATCCTCCCTTTTACCTATTTCTTTTTCAGTTCCGCCTTGATGTCGTTTTCTATGTCGGTCATCTTGTCGGTAGGTTCGTAGCGCTTCACCACCTTGCCGTCGCGTGAGATAAGAAACTTGGTGAAGTTCCATTTGATGTCCGTCTTCTTGTCGTAGTCGGCATCTTTCTTGCGGAGCATTGCGTCCATCATCTTGCCTGTGCGGTCCGTTGTGTCAAAACCGCCGAACTTCGCCTGCGACTTGAGATACACGTAGAGGGGATGTGCTCCCTCGCCGTTCACCTCTATCTTGTCAAACTGCGGGAAACTTATCTCGTAGTTGGCTGTGCAAAACTGGTGTATTTCTGCTATGCTGCCCGGTGCCTGCTGTCCGAACTGGTTGCATGGGAAGTCCAGTATTTCGAGTCCCTCTCCGCTGTATTTCTTGTAGAGTGCTTCCAGTTCCTTGTACTGCGGCGTGAATCCGCATCGTGTGGCTGTGTTCACTATCAGCATCACTTTTCCCTTGTATCCGGCCAGCGACACTTCTTCTCCTCCCATGTCCTTCACTTTGAAGTCGTAGACACTCTTTGCCGCAGCTCCTGTCATGCAGAGCACAGCCAGCAGGCTTAATAGCATTTTTTTCATAATGTTTATCTTGTTTTGTGTACGGAATCAACAGTTTCCGCGACAAAGATAATAAATTTAGTTCACTTCGGCTTAGCTCGTGCTCATTTTGCCGTCTTAAAACGTCAAAAAGTAGACAAGTTGACGAGTAAACGAGTTTTTTGTAGACGAGTAGACAAGTGCACAAGTTGGATGTTTTGTCTTCTATCTTACTTCTTACTTCTTCCATCTGACATCTTCCGTCCTTCCTTCGCTCTTCCTTCGACGTTCTCCCGTAGTTCTATCGAATGTCGTCCAGTATTCCTTCATTATTTATGCAGTATTAGCGCAGTATATGTGCAGTCTTTCACTGGACATATACTGGACACATACTGGACATATACTGAACTTGGGTCGAGAGAACTTGCTTGGAACTTGCTTAGAAGAGGCTAGGAAAGAGCTTGCAATGATTTGTGCTGTTTTTGCTTGGATTTGAGATTTGGATTTTGCGACATTTCACGAAGCTTCGCTCCGTAGACATTCTACTCGTCTCAGCAAAGTTCAAACAAGTTTGGCTTTGCGTTCGACTCGGGCGAATGTTCGCGACATCCGCGACATCCGCGACACGAATATTTTGTTCCCTCAAAGACTTTTTGCAGCATTTGAAGATGAAAAAGTGGGGGAAAGGGTGTGTGTTTTGAGAAAAAAGTGTATTTTTGTCAAACCTGAGCAACAGATTGGCGTACCTTTGACATACCTTTGCACAAAAACTAATAAAAATGAAAAACGATAGAGGACAAAGTTTGATAACCAAATACGTCTGGGTGATAGAGACTATCTATCGCAGGCGTAAGATATCATTCAAGGAACTGAACGAGCTTTGGCTCCGCGATGATATCAGCAGAGGTGTGGAGATACCCAAACGTACCTTTGATAACTGGCGCTATGTTATCTTTGATATGTTTGGCATTATCATAGCAAACGAAAAATGCGGCGAGTACCGCTATTATATTGAAAACGAAGAGGACATCAGCAAGAACGGACTTCGTTCCTGGCTCTACAATACACTCTGTGTGAGCAATACCTTGGCCAATAGCCAAAGCATTAAAGATCGTATTCTTCTGGAATATGTCCCATCTGGACAACAATATCTTCAGTCCATCATTGAGGCAATGAAGGAAAATCGCGTTCTCAACCTGACTTATCACAGCTATTGGAAGGATGAAGAAAGCAATTATGACGTACAGCCGTACTGTGTAAAGTTGTTTCGCCAGAGATGGTATATGGTGGCCCGCAGCACCGATCCTTATTATTATGAGCGCGGGCCTCGCATTTATGCGCTCGACCGCATTCAGGACCTTCATCCTACGGAAGAAACGTTTGAGATGCCAAAGGATTGGAATGCTGAGACGTACTTTGACGGCTGCTTCGGAATCATCCCTGATCAAAATGTGAAGGTCCAGCCTGTGAAGTTGAAGGTTGTCGCAGGACAAGCAAACTATATCCGCGACCTGAGGCTACATGAATCTCAGGAAGAAATAGAACGCAATGAGGAATACAGCATCTTCACCTTCAATCTCCGCCCTTCTTTCGATTTTCAGCAGGAACTGCTTTGGAACGGCGAGGATATGGAGGTGCTCGAACCACTATGGCTTCGGAAAGAAATGGCGGGAAAGATAAAGAGAATGTGGAACAGATATAAGGAATAGTACGAGCTTATGAAAAACAACACTATCACATCAGAGCCTTTAGTTGTCAGTGATTTAACTTTGAAGCATCTCTGCCAAAAACACCTCTTTGAGATAGGTGCAGGTATCACAGACCTGCTCCCTGAAATCAAAATACGCTATGTCTCAGACAATAATGAATTCAGTTATGCATATTTTGGTGATTTCTTCTTTTTCTTTGATAATGAATTATATGTTTGGGAACAGGATGAAAAATATGCAGAAGATCATAATCAAGATGTTGTAGAAGGTGTGTTCAACGACCCTTGCCAAGGGCGCGGCTATGCCCGAAGAGTCATCTTTGCAGGAGTCCTTACACCATTCAAAGATTGCAATGGAGAAAACATCTTTACAGGCGATGTCATCCAGATAGAGAAAGACCAAGAACGAACGGAATATTTAGCCGTTGGGGCTTGGAGCCGTGAAGATGGGAAAGGCCAGTATTGCTTCATTCTCGACAATCACAATTGGGATTTAGTGGATTGTGTTTGGCAGAAGTATAAGTTAACACGTGTTGGCACCGTGTTCTATCAGCTCGATTACGGTGATGATATTGATGTCAATGAGCGCACGATGCGGTTTAATGGATGGAGAGACACTGAGGAGGAAAGAAAAGAGAAAGTCTTAATGGCAAAATATACCCCCAACTTTGACCAAGAGTTCTGGAAATATGGAGGTCTGGAGATATTGGGAGTAGAGTATAATTGGAGATAACGAAAAAAAATGATGATTATGAGTAACATAACAAATTCACAAAAGAGCGAAAAACAGGCAGTCAAAGCTCGTTTAGGGGCTATCGGGGAAAACTTGGTTGTTGCCCAATTGATGCAACATGGCTGGGATGCATTCAACGCAAATTGTTCTATAAAGAATTACAAATCAATTGACATTATCTGTTTAGATAGTTCATCTTCTGAAAGTAAAGATCGTTGGTGGAAGCCCCAAACAGCCTTGATTCAAGTAAAGACTAGTGTAGAAAAGAACATTACGACAGGATTTACTCTTAAAGAGGCTCTTGACAAAGACTATCTATGGAAAATGGTGAAAGGACCATACGTGTTCGTATCGGCGGAAAAGGATAAGAATACTGACACTTATTCCTTTCGATACTTCATTGTTCCAAGAAGTCTGTTTGTGAAGTTACTCTATGAGGCGCATAATTATTATGTAAATGTGATACATAAGAACGATCATCTTGTGTTAAGTGCGCCTGCATGTTTTTCTGTTAGTTGGTTAGAAGGAAATAACGAGTTTTCTCCGAGAAATAAAACCGTTTTTGGTAATCCGATAACCGAAACGTGCGAAGATAAATGGAGTAATATTTGGAAAGACTAATAAATGAAAAACTTTGCAGCAATAGATTTTGAAACGGCTAATAATGAACGTTCTTCGGTTTGTTCCGTTGGAATAGTCATTGTTCGTAATGGTGAGATAGTAGATTCGTTCTACTCTCTCATCCAGCCAGAGCCGAACTATTATAACTATTGGTGTTCACAGGTTCATGGTCTCTGCCAGGAAGACACAGAGGATGCGCCTGTTTTTCCAAAGGTTTGGGCGCAAATAGAACCTCTAATAGAGGGTTTACCACTCGTCGCTCATAATAAGCCATTTGATGAAGGATGTCTAAAGGCCGTGTTCCGAGTTTATCAGATGGATTATCCTGACTATGAGTTTTACGACACACTTTGTGTTTCACGACGAGTGCTCCCTGATTTAGAAAACCACCAACTCCAGACTGTGGCAGAAGCCTGTGGCTATAAGTTAGAGAATCATCACAACGCGCTTGCTGATGCAGAGGCATGTGCATGGATAGCAAGAGAGATACTATAGTTTTCAACTTATC